>Ga0214543_1011755_pt1 | contig 12072 bp, 8 predicted proteins | sample CNSS2metaG_FD_160094 | JGI IMG/M metagenome (GOLD analysis project Ga0214543, IMG submission 160094) | Root nodule microbial communities from cowpea collected in UCLA plant growth center, Los Angeles, California, USA - CNSS2 | ecosystem: Host-associated > Plants > Roots > Nodule | place: USA...
AATTGAGAGACATAAATACCAAAAGAAAATTCGATGATAATCAAACCACACTTAAAATTCAATTATAAAAAACACACAGTACAATCATTTTTTCTTCTATGTTGATAAAATAAAAAATTAATATAAAGAGACTCATTTAATAAATTATTAAACTAATATTTCACTATCAAGTGAGACAAAAGAGAATTACCTTCTTCTTTATTTCTTCGAATGGAAGAGAACAGTTGAGAGATGAAAGCAAAAATAATTGATTTTTTTCTCTTCCGAAAGAAAAGAAAATAGGTAAGAATGGAAGATGAGAACAATTTGTAAGAAATTCAAGACATAAACATATAAAATAGGCTCATTAAATAAATTATTGAATTAATATTTCACTATCAAGTGAGACGAAAGAATTACTTTCTTCTTTTCTTCCTTGAGGAGGGAAGATAATAAAGGAGAAATAAGAGAAAAAATAATAGATCTTTTTCTTTTCAGAAATAAAAGAAAACAGATGAGAATGAAATATGAAAACAATTTATGAAAAACACAATCTATAATGAAAACAAATAATTAAAAATATTTTGATAAATCTTTTTAATCTTTATTCTTTATTATATTTGATTTTATATTTTATTATTTATTAGTATTAATTATTATGTTTATAAAAGAAATAAAATATTTAATTTAATATTTATAACAAAATAAAATCAAAATACCTAATATTTATAATAAAAAAATCAAAATATTTATTGTAAAAAAAGTTTCAAAATTTTTGGGGGGGCCAAGGCCCCTCCCTGCATCCATGATGATCCGCCCCTGGACGGATTGTTATTAGAGTAAAATGTAGGCATATTGTGTAATAGGGTCTCGTACAAAATAAATACAACATAAGATGGATGTTAAAAATTTTAAATAGAAACACATATGTATTACATTAAAATAAAATGATATGCATCGGTCGTTGTTAAAGTAAAATGTAGATGTATTATGTAATTTGGTCTCGTATAAAATAAATATAACATGAAATTAATGTTAAAATTTTTAAATAGAAACACATGTATGTTATATTAAGATGAAATGAAACACACGTATGTTATATTGTTATAATTCAAATTTTATAACAATAGTTCACAATACTATAAAGTTCTAACATTCAATTCCATTCCAAAATGAGAATTTGGTTTTCTAGTTTATTAGTGCAAAATTGACACTACAATCACTAATTATTCATGCATATGTACATTTTTGTGTTAAATTAAAAATTTGACGTAATAATTTATTAGTGATATGTATTAAAAAATCATTTATTTTGTGTTAAAAAAATTTGACAAAATAATTATGAACTTGTACATTTGTTTTGGTTCAAGTAAATCATTTTCTTTTATTTTGAATTAAAAAAATTAATATTCTTTTTTCTATATTTTGGAAATTATAATATACATTAACAATTAACAATAATAAAATAAATAAAAAGAAAATTAAATATAGATCAAACAAATAAACCGCCTAAGATTCAAGTTAAAAGTTGATGCTAGCATGTATCTATTCATATTTAAATGAAATAATGAAATTTGGTCCACCTCACTTTTACATAGATGTAATAGGTTGTTTTAAGTCACTAAAATAATATAATTTTGAATTTTAAAGCATAAAAAATATATTTTAAAATTGAAGTACAAAAATAAAATTATTTTACAATAATAAAATGATATTATTTTACAATAAAGAAATGATATTATTTTACGATAATAACATTTCATTTTGTACCAAAACTGTGTTCGTATTACCTTACCAAAGAATTTGACAATTACAATTGTTACATCCCACACTTAGTTAGTAATCACAACTCACAAGATAATCAACACGAAAGAAACCAATATTTCTTACACTTGTATTTCAGAGCTGAAGTTCATGTCCCCATAACGTTGATCTTCTTCGGAAGATAAATAATTTTCAGTGGTGATCAATAGCAATAAAATCTGATACCTTGGTCCCTGGCTGCAAATTTCTGATGTAGAAAAGTATTTGGCTTATTTATGCTAAACATGATGAAAACGATTTCTCAGTGAATCACACTCATGAATTAAGTAACATTCAACACCATCAACTTCTTAGTTTCAGAAACATCTGTGTGTGCATACAAGACCGTATTTGCTATTTTGAACTGTAACCAGTTGTCATTTGGCACCAGTGAAGAACCAAACTCTGGAAGTGTTTCCAAATGATAGTTTCCACCGTTTTTCCAATCTTCGACTCTGAAACATATCACACTAATTCATTAGAATCTTTACAAATATTTTATATTCAGAATATCCATTGCAGTCATAGAATCATCAAACAAATCTGAAGTGCACTAGGGCTAAAGTAAGAAAGAAAATCTGGGTCTTGTTAGGATTTACTCTATCTTATATCCATTTCATTACTATCTGAATGGACTGTTTGTATGCATCTTCTACCTGCATTTCCACCTTAACTTCCATGCCTTTTTGAAAATAGCAACCCCTGAACCAAAAAAGAAATCTTTCAATCAAAATCAACCCTTTTGCTTGGCCAAAAATTACAGATAAATTGTATGTTTTTTGAATCATTGAAATTGGAGTAATACAAAAAATATGGAAAGGATTGAAATGAAATACCGTCTTATTGTTTTCTCGTAATTCCACCAGTGTCCTGTTTTAAGAACAACGATATCTGCATCTACCCCCTTCTTAGAGTTCCAATCCATTGTATCAACTTTGAGAGTTATTCTAACATTTTCAGGAGCTCCTTTAAGGGGCCTGCTCTGCAATACAAGAAATGGAGCTCTGTAGTATTCCACTATACAGTTAAAATCCTTGAATTTGAACACCAAGAAGAGATGAATGTAAAGCTCAAAAGATATCAATATCAATACCAGACCTTCCAATAAACTTTGAATAGACAGAAGAATAGTTTTGCAATCATAAGTTGAAGACTACTTGTCCTGTAGAAACACACAAGTAGGACAATTATTAACCCCAAGATAGTGTGTGATGGATGAAACACTTGGTGCAGATTCATGCAATGAAAATCAAAATTTCAACTATAAATATACTCGGCATGGTAGATCCAAACCCAATTAAACACAAATAATGAATACTTAAAGGATGTCTAAACAAATGTTGTCAAACTGGTCAATGTTTGGATGAAAACACAATGTCTCAAACTTCACTTGTGAGGACTTAAAAGGATATATTCTAGTGGAAAACGTAGAGAGAGTTTATAAGATAAACTCTCATACAAAATTCCTTTTTCAACTTCAATTGTACCAATCCATGTACAAAAAAAATACTCTCACCATCAGGGAAAGTCGATACTCCAAGATCTACTCCACTCATCTACAAGAAAAGTCATTTTTAGCATTTCATAGTATTAGTGGTTGTGACAGAAAAATAAAAAATTCTAATAACTGAAAAAGGAAAGTATATGTTACACCTTTGCATTCGGTCCTGCACCATAAAAAAACCTCATCAGAAGACTAAAACCCTCATAAAGGCATAAGGTTAAGAAAACACTCGTAAAGACATAAAATACCATAATAAACATATTAGTGGTCTAAAAAAAGTTTAAACTAAAATCTAAAAGACACATGCATACATTATAATTATGGGTTAGAATAAATACTTACTTGATTAAGAGACTTCTCTCAGATATTGCTCAAAGCTTCAAATACTGATTGGGTTTGTCATAATAATAAAATTACCTGAAAGCTTTAACCTTTCTTCAACTTTCTGCAAAAGGAAATAAAACCATGACATGAGTAACTCCTAAAACATAATACAGATTCAAATTTAGAAAGCAGTCAATAACATGTTTGAAAAGTTTAGAATAAATACTTGCTTGATCAGCCGTAGATCTTGTTCAAAGCTTCAAATACCTTAAAGATTTAACCTTTCTTCAACTTCCTTCAAAAGGGAATAAAATCTGGGCATGAAGAGCTCGTAAACATAAATTTATTAGTAAAATGAAAACCTTAATGATAAAAAGAATAACCAAAGTTATGAAACTATACATACTAACCGTTTAAAGATTGTTCCGTTAAAATAAAACATCGAAGCAGAACAATATGAGATGTAAAGCTTGTTTGGAGACATCTGTCACAGAAACAAACGAAAGCCAACTCAGAAATCATACTTGATCAAAGCAAAAGAAATAAGTAACTCTAAAGAATTAATAAAATCAAACTCAAAAAAATGGGGAAATAATAAAAATCAAACATTTTTACATATAAAACCTCTTAATAATGATTTTTCATTATTCTGCCTTGAGAACTTCGTCTTGGGTCTTTAAAAGTCTTTGATCTACTCTTCAATAGAAGAAACATAGGTACAGAGGGAAAGAAGAATAAGAAAAATTAGAAAAGTCTAGAACACACAAATGGTACTAACAAAAAAAAAAGAAAAACATACCCTTTTACACGAAAACTTGGAGTTAGCGCCATCACCGGAGCCCAAGCTCGTCCTTATCGTCATCCGACACGATCAACCAAAGTGAAAGCAACATACATCAACCAAAATAACTAAATCATTTTTTTTCTTGGAACCAAAAAATGGAGGAGGAGCAGAAAGGGTGTTTAGGGGGGAGAGTGTCAGGTTTACAGAGGGGGTTTCACTGGGGAGATACAACACCAATGAGATCTGAGCCTAACCACATAAGACACTGACACCACTCTCAACCCAAAACCTTAAGGCAATGACCCTCAAGGGACTTAACCATCGGCAAAACCGGCTCTGATACCACTTGTTAGGTTTTACAGAGGAGGTTTCACTGGGGAGAACAACACCAATGAGATCTGAGCCTAATCACATAAGACACTGACACCACTCTCAACCAAAAACCTTAAGACAATGGATTTATGGGTCTTTATTCTTATATAGTGCTCTACTTTCTCATTTCTGGTCAGTGTGGGACTTAGACTCATACTTGGATTCCTAACATAGAGAAGACAAAAGGCTGTGTAGGAGGGAGAGAAGATGAAAGAACTTTGAAATTCATAAGTCATCCTCATAAGCCACAAAACCTAAAAGATGAGTGGAAAGGGAAGCAGAAATGTTTAAAAAGTTAAAAAAAGAGAATGACAAAAAAAACCAAAAAATTGGACAGATGTCAAAAAAAAATTAGATATGGGTATAAGGATATCTTCCAGAGGTGTTTGTTTTCGTATATTTTAGATGGTGAGGTTTCTGAAATTCACAAAAATAAATAAACAAGTGAAAAGTAAAATAAATTTAGATGTTTTTTTATTGTATTTCTCTTACAATTACCACAACTCTTAACGCACATGTAATAAGTAATAAAAAACAATAAGATTAGAAAAATAAAAAAGGCAGAGAATTTAGTTACAGGAAGAGAAAAAAAAATAAAAATTCCTGAGTTGTGAGTTGGCTGGTATGCTGCCAATGCCATAGTTGCTACCACATAGCATGCCATTTGCATATATTTGATCGGATCTATCACCGAACGAACCCTAAAACCCGCTCTTTCTTGGGTCGCTATTTCTCCATTTCTCTTCCGTTCATCGGCGGCGATGGCATCGCATTTACTCAATCACTCAGCCAAGGTATATCATATTCTACGTCTCTGCCTACCATCATCGTTTCTCGCGTTTTAATGCAAGCACACGGCGGCATGTTTTTTGTTTTCTGTTTATTTAATGCTCTCTGTTGGTTTCAGGTGAGAAATACTTCGAAGTTGCTGCACCACGAGCGCGCTCTCTTGGCGCGTTGGTTTTCCGGTGATGCTCAATCCTCTCGGAGCCGCGGTAACTTGGTTTCTTGGTTATTTCTCAATTGCAACTGAATTCATATTGGAATTCTGTGTTGGATTGACAACCAATTGGTGTTTTCAAAATTAAGGTGTTTGTGAGTGAGCAGCAAGTATAAGTGTGACCGTAGAGTTTGTTTTGGGGAAGGTTTGAAGTGATATTAGCGTATTCTGTTGTTTGGGAGTCATTTGAATGCCTGGTGAATGCTGTCCCTCGAGTTTTATTTTCTATATTAATAATTGTAGCTGGTTATTTGTATAGATGTGTGGAAAACTCACCCTGAGTCTTCACCAAGAAGCAGTGCCTTTGAACGGGTCACCGGATTTACTGTGAGTAGAGCAAATTTACGTCCAAATTAAACAATATATCACAATCTTTATTTGTTTCTGCCTTCAATATCTCCCTTTCTTTCCCTTGCCTACTATATTGCTTTTCACTTCCTCGGCAGATGTATATTTTCACCTGACTTGTATTTTCTTTTTGATATAAAAGTTCATTTGGTACGCAGAAGATAAACATCTCCATGGCTAGCATTAAAAGGGCTTCCATTATCGGGTCTGGGTTCACTGGAGAGATTTCACAGTATGTCACTTTGTGTTATAGTAATTTTAGTTTTTTTCTTGAATATGGCTTGCTTCAAAAGGGACTGACAGTAACTTTTTTATTTTCAATCAACCGTGTCCTCAAAAAGAAGTTCGCAGGTGTTGTCAAGGAGATGCTATGCGTCCGCCTCAGGTACGGCTAATGGATCTTTGGGCTGTTAATTAAATTTTGAAATTTGATTGAAATGGAAGTTGTGTGTTGGACATGTGAGGCTGCATTTAACCCACAACATGTTTTCTCCTGTGATGTTATTTTTTTATAGTGTAAATTATAAATAGAAGGAGAAATGTACTCAGTTGCGAATTGCAAATGTAGTGCTACCTCAGCTAATCTTGGCCAGAGTTTATAACTACTCCCTAGTGTTCTTGACCTTGGAGTGAGCTGAAACTGTTTTAAATGGGGTTTTTTGATAATATGCTAAGGGCATCTCCATTGGTTACTGAGTGCAGTTCTTACCAGTTAAGAACTGTGCTTTTTGTAAAAGCAACCGATGGTCAAGCACCAAGCACGTTGTGTAAGTGCGCTGAAAAAATAGCTTATCCTTCTCTATCCTTCGCTGAAAAAATAGACTAAATGTAATGTTTCTTGTCAACACTTGAGTCTTTTCACATCATGCCACAGCTTATCCTTCTCTATCATTTGTGTTTCCTTACAGGAGATGCCATGCACTCGATTGGGTTGTTACTTAAAAATATAGTTTTTAGGATACAAGAATTGTATCTTTCCAAAAGTTTGCACAGTCTTACACCTCTCCTTAAGCTTCCCCTTTTCTTTGTTTTATTTGATAGAATGTTATGTTTTGAGACTATATAAATAATAGTGTACTTATTGATTTAATCAGCAACACTGGTGATTATATTTCAGATCTACCCCCTCACCAGGAAATTGGAATGCCTTCTCTCTCACCTACAATGACAGAGGTTTCTACTTTTCTAAGACGAATGATATTCTCATATAGTGGGTCTTGGTTTCTCCTAAAGAATTCGCAATTATATACAGGGTAACATTGCAAGATGGTTGAAGAAAGAAGGTGATAAAGTTTCTCCTGGTGAAGTGCTCTGTGAAGTTGAAACTGTATGGTTCTTGTACTAGAGACTTGGCACATAAAATGCATCTGTTAAGGTTCTTATGCGAACATTGATATAAATGTATTTCATTTGAAGGATAAAGCTACTGTTGAAATGGAAAGTATGGAAGAAGGTTATCTGGCCAAGATAGTTCGTGGAGATGGGGAAAAAGAAATTAAAGTTGGTGAGGTATTGATATCTTCTGGCTCTCCCCTCTCTTTTTTGAAAAGGACTTTTTACACTCCGGACACTATTGACATATGGAAGGCGTCACTATTGGTAACATGAACAATTTCTTTCATAGGTAATCGCCATCACTGTTGAAGATGAGGGGGATATTGCCCAGTTTAAAGATTACAAACCTTCAGCATCTGAACCAAGTGCACCTCCTGCCAAAGAAACATCTGTGCCATCCCCACCAAAGAAGGATGTGGCAGAGGAGTCTGCTCGAGAACCTGAGGCAAAGGTTTCCAAACCTAGTGCGCCAACTCCATCTGGAGATCGTGTATTTGCTAGTCCTCTTGCTAGAAAGTTGGCTGAAGAGAAAAATGTGAGTTATCAATAACAAGTTATATGGTTGAAGGTCTTTCAGGAAAAGACCTAGATAATATATTTCCCTCACTGATGTAGGTACCTCTCTCTAGCATTAAAGGAACGGGACATGAAGGACTCATTGTGAAGGCTGATATTGAAGATTTCTTGGGTATAATTCTTTCTTTTTATATATTAATTTGTTTGTATTCTGTGCATAGTATAGTGGAAACACTTCATTGTTATGCTAGAGAATTCTTCTCTTTATCTTGCTTGCTCTAGGATTTCTTAGCATGTGTGGCTGATTAAATTGATTATATTATAACCCCTTTTTAGCTTCTGATGCAGCTTCTAGTCAAGCTTCCGCACCCTCAAAGGCCAAGGGTACAACAGATGCAGCTCTGGATTATATCAACATTCCTGTCTCTCAGATCCGGAAGGTAATTTGATGAAGAAATCCTGCACTTCTATTAGATTATATTTCTGTTTCAATTGTAAATCAAAGACAAGTTTTTGGACCATGTCACATGATGTTCTAATTTTGTTGTGAACATAGTTTCGTATGGCTTCTTGGTACTTTTTCTCATAACTTCTGGCATATTTTATTTTCTCCTGTGTGTTCACTTCTCTGTAAGTTCTGATCTTCATATATGTTGTGTTGTGTAAGCATGAGTGATGTTTTTGAATAAAACCATGTATTTTTACAGGTCACCGCTTCACGGCTATTATTATCAAAGCAAACTATCCCTCATTACTATTTAACAGTGGATGCATGTGTTGATAAACTCGTGAGGTAAGTCTCTACAATCTATATTTGAAAGTTTTACCTACCATGCATATTTCTGATAATTGGAACACTTTGTCTGCAGTTTGCGGAGCAAACTAAATTCATTGCAAGAAGCCTCTGGTGGCTCCCGCATATCAGTTAATGACCTTGTAATCAAGGTATTGGATTTTTATCTGACATTATATCTCTTCTTGTCTTTTTTGTTGGTGATTTGGTGCTTAATAAGTTGGGATGCTTTATGACAGCTAAAATCATTTTAAATGACTTTTCTCTTTTGTGATGTTAGCTTAGAAATAAATGTCTAAGTGTTGAGTTAAATGGACCAATTTTCCTAGAAGGGACCCCTGTTGTCTCTCTTTTGCTACATTAAAATCATTTACTCTTAAATCCTTTTCTCTAACAGACTATGAAATTTAAGGCGAGAATGATTGAGAAGCTTTACATGTTCACCTGTAATAAATGGGAAAGTTCCCTCTTATCTCGTGGAGTAGTTTTAGTTGAGGTTTCACAATCACTAGGTATATGGCCAAAATATTCCTTATAATGACTTGGGCATTCAACAAACGTCCATTCCAACAAATGTCATGATGTTCAATCTTAGGCATGACGGGTGTCTAATAGTCTAGTAAGGCTTAATTCATTCTCAATCAGTTCTAATAGTTCAAAATACTCCTAATACTTTGAGCTAGCTTTTGGAGAATCCATTCTCAACTATTGTAATTTTTTTTATTGGTTGCACAATTGGCAGCACACCAATTGAAATGTTTTCAACGAGTATTTAAATATCGTTACTTCGAGGACTTGCCAACTGTTGTGTAAATTTAATGATACAAAATAAAGTAAAATTTATATTCGTGAGAGAAATACTCAATCAAATATAAATTCAAGCTATAAGACAGTAAAAACAGAACCAAATTCAAAGAATAACTTTATTAAACAGATTGTGAGCAAAATAGTATTATGCAGAATATGAAATATGTTGGGTGCTTGGCTTGCCTTGGATGCAATGTAAATGGTTTTTCTGTCTTCCATGGTATAGGATGTATCACCTTAACGTGCTAAAATACTGTAGCCATGATCCGTCATGTGAAAAAAATCCTAAATCCTGTGATTTTTCTATTAATCCCTTAAAATGATAAAGATTTTAGTAAAACAAAGGTCATATATTTTATCACTAAATCCTGCCTTCAATATTTCACGAAAAAACCAAACATATTGAGATAGATTGATACTTCATTCAATCAAGAATATATTTTATCACTCAAGTTCAAACCTCAATGCCAGCATTTGTAAAAAAGTACAGGTAACTAAGTTTTATACCTCTGCTTTTTATTTTAGGCTGCTGCATTGGCTCTCCGCAAAGTTCCTCAATGTAACAGTTCATGGGCAAATGATTATATTCACCAGTAAGTCTTTAGTTTTTTATGTAGTATTGCCTTCAAATTTGTGAATTACTTTAAGTGTTAAGTTTGTTATTTTGTTTTTGTGCAGGTATAATAATGTGAATATTAATGTAGCTGTGCAGACTGATAATGGGCTCTTTGTTCCAGTTATCAGGGTAAGCAAGGGCTCTTTCTAGTACTTGAAACAGAACTATAGCTTATATTCCAATCACAGGTCATCATTTTGACCTATTCATAATATATGCAGGATGCAGACAAGAAAGGCCTCTCTACAATAGGGGAGGAGGTCAAACAATTGGCAAAGAAAGCTAAAGAAAACAGCTTGAAACCCCAAGATTATGAGGTTATTGGAGTTTCACACTATTTTTATTCATCTGATAATAAAGACTTCTTGGTCTGGTTTATAAATTCTTGGGTTGAATTGCATTACAGGGAGGTACATTTACAGTGTCTAACCTGGGAGGGCCATTTGGTGTCAAACAATTCTGTGCAATCATCAATCCTCCTCAGTCGGGCATTCTTGCAGTTGGATCTGGTAAGAACAGTTTTGCCGTTTCTCCCATTTGTTTCTTATATCAACTGCAATCACTTTTCTCTTAATGATTATCTTCATATGTTGCTGATTACATGAGCAGCTGAGAGGAGGGTCATTCCGGGATCAGGTGCTGAAGAATTCAAGTTTGGTTCTTTCATGTCTGTGACCCTCAGCTGTGATCATCGTGTTATAGATGGTAATCATTCTTAATCTTCAATGTTTTTTTACTCAAAATTAAGCTAATTTTCTGGTAAAGCATGCCAACAATATACACTTGTTCTGTTCAGGTGCAATTGGTGCCGAATGGTTAAAAGCATTCAAAGGCTATATTGAAAATCCAGAATCCATGTTGTTGTAAGAACGAGTAGAAGGCCGACATGACGTACTAAATATCTTTCTCAAGTCATCAATCGTATTTTAGGCGGGGGATGAGGTTTTGTTCTCCGGGGTATTTCTATATTCCCATTAGGGTTTGGTTGATTGTGTCCCTGATCAATTTTTGATTGGAGTGTTCAGTCACTACAAATAAATTTTGGAGGAATGAAATTTTTTTAATAAGAGAGGTAGATGAGGCATTTTTAATTTAAACTCAAAAATTGTGGTCACAATGGATGCTGCCCAAATACATACACGGCTGATTATGAAACATTTTCTTTATTATATATTGCAAATATTTGAAAGAATGTGTATTTGATGTTGTATTATATATATATATATATATATATATTATGCACAATATCAAGAATTTGGTAAAAAATAATTTTAGAATTATTAAACTTAAATTTACAATGAAAAAATTAATGTAACATTCAATACAAAAATACATTAAAATTAGGAAGAGGATAAATAATAAGTTTTAAGATTCTCATACATCTTTTTTATATGAAAGGGTAATTTTGACAATGACAGTTAAACTAAAGAAAATGGGAGTGCAAGTAGAAATTTTGGAAGTGTTAAGAGTAGGAAGAAAAATTATAGTCTGAGGCCCATCGAAATTGTTATCGTTTACGAAAGAAAAAAAATGATGTTTTTGCAATGCCCAAATAACAAAAATCTAGTAAACACCCGCTATAAATAATAATAAAATTACTAAAAATAAGTAATCAAATTATTTTATTTTATAGGTTACGTTAATTTTTGCATACATATAAACTCAACCTAAATTAATTTATATTAGTATGTGTATATAAATATAGTATAATCCAAATCTTTTTGTGCGAATTCATTACCTTTTCAACTTCGTTAAAGTGAATGTTGAAATATAGTTAAACATATTTTAGAAAATGGTTAATAATAAGAATAATTTATATTTTAATTATATATATATATATATATATATATATATATATATATATATATATATATATATATATATATATATA
>Ga0214543_1011761_pt1 | contig 12065 bp, 4 predicted proteins | sample CNSS2metaG_FD_160094 | JGI IMG/M metagenome (GOLD analysis project Ga0214543, IMG submission 160094) | Root nodule microbial communities from cowpea collected in UCLA plant growth center, Los Angeles, California, USA - CNSS2 | ecosystem: Host-associated > Plants > Roots > Nodule | place: USA...
TAAAGCTAAAAAAAAATAATAAAAAAAAAATATATAAATAAATATATATATATATATATAAATATATATATATATATATATATATATATATATATAGAGAGAGAGAGAGAGAGAGAGAGACCACATTAAGTAAAAAATAAATAGAAAAAATATTGAGTTAAAAATAGAGAGAAAACACTGAATTATTAATACAATGTTATTAAACCAATGCAAAAACATCCTTTGAACTCATGTCCTTTATGTTCATGACATTTTCATGTTATCTAATTCAACTTCCTTTTCTCTTGGTTGTTGTTGCCAGCCACAATACTCACAACCTTCTTCGTCACGCCACCAAGCTTGCTCTCTTGCATTATCTCTTCGTCACCAATATCGCTCTCGTCTTTCTCCATCTTCTCACCCACACTCGAGGTCTCGTAATACCAATGGCCTTCATCGTCATGCCATTGTTCCCAACACACCACCTTTGCAAGCTTCTCATCTCATTTCTTCTGTAAGTTTTTTGCCATCACTGCATTTAGGGTGTTTTACTAATTATATTTTTCTTTACCCTGAGATGTTACTATTGGCAATACTTGCCATAAGTTATTTGTTGCTCATTGTTGAAAAAATTCGTAGCTAAAATGTACATAATTTGTGTTAAAAATATGCTTAAAATGTATTTCATTTTCTTTGTCTTATATGGTAGAGATCTCACATCAATTAGAGATAAAACAGATTTACACTATATAAGTGGTGTAAAACTCACCTTACTAATCAGTTTTATAATGTGGAGTTAGACTTAAAGTCAGTTTTCTAATATTAGAATATGAAAACAAAGAGCAAATTAGTTTAATAATGTTGAGTTAGACTTAAAATCTACTTTCTAATATTATAATAGAAAAGCAAAGAGAAAATGACATATTTGAGTGTTTTCATTTGTAATCTTAGACATGAGTATTTCAAACATGTACATGCACATGACAACTTAAAATGTTATTTGAATAAGTCGATGTTTAGGGGTGTAAAATTTTCATATAATTATTGGTGATATTAAAACATGATGTAGACTTAATGATCAAAATCAATTCCATGGAATATGATATCTTATCCATAGGATAGGTGGTCTTAAATTGATATAAGAAGAAGATTTTGTGAACAACAATAATAAATACACAACAAATAAAACCATAAGATTAATAGACTATGAAATGTAAATGAAAAATTAGAAAGAAAAAATATAAAAAAGGAAAAAAAATGGTAGAATTCATGGATCACTTCTTATGAATAAGAATGGGTATGAAAATCATTTTGTAATCCATTGATTCTCGATCAAACAATGAAAGATATTATAAAAAGGAACATTAATATTAAACACCTCTTGAATGGAATCTGAAGATAGATGCAATAGAGAATCATGACTTGAATTTAAGAAATTCAAAATATGACTCATAATTGATAAATTCATATCTCTGAAAGAGAGGAAGCTCACAATAATTATTCTACAATTTCATTCCATCTACAATAACGAAGTTACAAAATTGTTGTCTCCAATCTACAAGCCCAAAAAAAAAAAAAAAAAAAAAAAGTTGTATATAATTAATTACTCGTTATTGTCGAATGTCAAAAGAATATATTTTTTGTCTTTATAGAAATTATGTAATAAAGTAGTTTCAATAAAAAATTAGTAACCACTTATACTTGATCAATAGTTTGGTAATGACATAATAAAAAAAGTTAGTTCCAAATTTTCCAAAGATATCCTTTAAAAGTAACTTAAAAACTTATAACTCTATTACAACTTATACTTCTAAGAAGTCTAACTATTTCTTTTAAAAAAACACTAAATAAGCAAAAAATGTACATAATCTATTTTATAATATTAATAACATAAGATTATATTAAAAAGTAATACACTAGCAAAAAAAAAATTACTACATTTTATAGTTCTTATATATTTATCTTATTTTATTGTGCTAGAATTCTTCGATTCTCGGAATCTTTCTTAAGAATTATATATTTATTAAACAATATTTCATCCTTAGATGTTTACAATTATTAAGGAAAGAAAGAAAAAAAAGGAACATAATTAACTATTGAAATAATAATTAAATTATATATTCACCAATAATTTTAGTAAGGAACAAAATAACACAAAGTCATAACTTGAAATTGAATATTAACAAAATAATTCTTATAAAATTTACGTTAAAAGAGTTAGACAAATAAAATAGAAAATAAAAGAAAGAAAAGATAAAAAATATAAATCAAATAAAGAAACAAATAAAAAATTTTAAAATAATGATAAGCAAAATGGATTTATTTCACTATTTTTTTTTCAAGATAGGATTCATAGTTGATTTTTTAAATATTATTATTTAATTGATTTATGTCTTATATTTAAATATAATTAATATAAATTTTCAATTAATTTATTTTAGTTATTATTATATTATCTAAAATAACTTCACAATTAAAAGTAACAGTTTAGATTAATTATAGTGAATTTAATTAAAGTAACTTTTTAATTAAAGATTATTATGTCTAATCATATATTTTTTTTATCTCTTTTATTAGGTTAAAAACTAATTAACAAAAGCAACTTATTGATTAAGTTTAATTAAAGTCTTGATAAAAAGTAACTTCTCAATTATTTACAAAAATTAATTCAATCACATTTGATTAAGTTTAATTAAAGTCTTGATCAAAAAGTAACTTCTCAATTATTTACAAAAATTAATTCAATCACATGAAAGTTTCTAATTTTAATCAAAGTATTTTTTCAATTAAAATTAAAAACCATTTAACTATGATATTTATCCTATATTGATTTAACACCGTGTTAATTTGTTACAATGAAAATTATTTTGTTTATTTGATTAAGAGATAAAAGACATAGATAAGAATAAGGGAAATCATTTTTTAACAATTAATTTTTAAATATTTTCTCTTACAACCTGAAATGATATCTTCTACGTGACTTTCTATTTTTTTATTTTCTCATTTTTCTATATTTCAAAACTATTTAGAATATACTACAAAAAATTGTCAAAATTTAGTTATTAAAATATCATTATCCTAAAAATAAATCACTGTAAGAATCAAAATAACAAATAATTTATTCCATCTAACCATAGAAGGAGTAGAAAATTGCAACAAAATCATCCTAAAGGTCTAATACTCCATTAGAAGCAAAAATAATATAAGAATGGAAGAATAAAGAAAGGAGGATGTGGAAAAGAGAAAGACGGACGTGGATGGCAGGCCAAAATTACCACTTCTTTAATTCTATACTTTTTATAAATTTAATAATGTATTTTTATTTTAATATAAAAAAATTAAATTTTTTTGTTTATTATCATAAAATAACAGTAGACACATGTGTGTAGTGGCATGTGTTTGTATTACTTTTTCATATTATTGATTAAAGTTATAAAATTTTCTTTTGCAAAAATATATATAAATTTAATTAAAGTGACTAATAAATTTAAAAACTTTCAATTAAATTTTAATTAAAATTTTTAATTCAATTTTTACAATTTATTTTTTCTATTGAAAATATAAAAGATTATATGACGATAATTCTATAAAATATAAAATATAAAATGTAAAATGTAAGATCCTAGAAAATGACATTTTAAAAGTGATAGTGGTTTAAAAATAGTGAGACTCAATTATTTTAATATTAAAATATTTTAGTATAAATAGAATTGTTATAAACGATATCTCGCCTAGGCGAGCCAGTCTCGCTTGAGCGAGAGTCACTCTCGTCTAAGCGAGACAGCTTAGCCTGAGCGAGAATTTGCCTAGAGTTTGGATTTTTCTCTGTTTCGAGCCTCGCTCAGGCGAGAATGACTCGCCTAAGCGAGAGAGCCCCTTTTGCATGGGCGAGACCTTCCAGCTTAGGTGAGAACCTCTGCAGTTGAGTGTTACTTTCTTGTTCTAATGGATGAAGCTATGTTTAAATATTAAAATGTGAACTTAGTTATGATATGCATGAATTGTTATGACTGATAATATGTGTGGTGAAATTTCAGGAAGTTGGCATATGAGAAGAAGTGGTTGAATTAGAATTTCAAGGGAAATTCAAAAGAGTATGTTAGTGTGTGTAAGGACGTGAGGACTCCGTATGGGTTGGTATCCTAAAACTCCAATAATCATTCACACCTAGATAGAGCATAATGGATTATGTCGTGAAGAGTAGCAGGAGGTCCTAGTCTTTGGACTTGATCAAGTCTTAAATGTGAAGGGGACTTACCCTGTGAGTGGTTGGGTGATAATCCCTTGTGTCCAAACTCTGCAGAGTTTGGGAACCTTCACAGGTGCAAGCCACCCAAAGATCCAATGTCGCTTACATAATCCAGATATCGAGTCTAGAGTAATATATCTGCATTGTCTTTGTGGTGGCCTATGTGATTATGGTGAAAATGAGAAAGATTGCATGATTTTTGTTTATAATTGAACTGTATGATTTCTTTAATCAAATTAGCTTACCCTTGCTTCTGTGTGTCTGTCTCGTGTTGTATGTTTCCTTTTGCGATGATCACCTATTCGGTGGAACAGATGTGGTTGCAGTGTCAAAGGCGCTTCTGGAGGATGAAAAGCCATCGTTTAAGTGTTGAGGATGAGGTTTCCAATGGGAGGTTTAGTAGTGATCAGTTTAAGTATATAGTTTGTTAGTTTAGTTTAAGTGATATATTTTTATAGTCATGTTTTTGTAAGATTGTATTAATATATTATGTACACTCAATTATCTGTTTTGGAACCATGATGAAACTCCCTATTTTTATTAGTTTTAAGATGCTAAAATTGCGATGTTACATAAAATATTATAAGATATCTTACTAAGATAATAATCTCATTATCTATTTAATAGTCTATCATCTTATTATCAGAAAAATTTAATAACAAAAACTCAATTAAAAATTTAATTTTTATGAAGTACTCAATAAATTATAAAAAATTAATAATAACACAATGGTATAGTTATGTTTAGGATAATGATATTTCAACAAAATTTTTTGACAAGTATTTGACAAAGGTGACGTGGCAGTGGTTTTTATAAATTTTAATTACGGAAAATTTTAGTTCGCACGTGCAGCGGAAAGAGAAACCAAAATGAAATTAAATGTCAGTTAGAGAGAGAAAGTGAAGAGAGAAAAGGGGGAAAGTGAGGCCGGTGGTTGCGAAGTGAGAAAGTGAAGAGAGAAAAGGGGGAAAGTGAGCCCGCCGGAGTTTGTGGTTGAGTGAAAGTGAGATTCCGGCAACCATTTCGCCGGGGGGGTGGTGGAGGCTCGTTATCAGGGAATGCGAGAAAGATAGAGAGCAAGAGGGATAAAGCGAGAACGAGAATGAGAGAGTGAGAGGAGTTAAGCATTGCAGATTAGTGGTGGATAATTGCATTCATTGACGCCGTTTGGGTGGGCTACCAGAGACAGGTCGTAGAAGAAGTCATCGACGACAAGGAATTCGTCATTCCAAGCGTACAATCGAACCTTTGGCGGAGCCCATTTAACACGCCGATGTGGGGAGTAACGACGCTGTATGTGGGGAGTTGGAGCAAAGTTTTTGGAATAAAGTTGCAGGACAAGCAATAAAACTTTATTTAAAAGTGGTAAATACCTCATTCCAATTTCATTCGTTAAGAAAAAAAATTAATTTTCATGACCCAACTCTAATTGAATTAATTAAGTGGGAGTAGTAGCCTCACAGGACCCCAAGTATAAACCTGATAGAAAAGCGGGGAGTAACTCGCAACTAAGTGGGGAGTACACATGAACTTTTGCAATACTGCTTCAACATTGAATAAACACTATTCTTAAGTTGCCTTTTTCGACCATTGACCATCAAGTATCTCAATCACGAGGTGTAATGGACCAATTTAAATTGAATTAACGGAAGTATGTGGATTTAATATGTGCACACAACTGTATAAACAGCTGACGCCGATGTGGGGAGTAAGGACGCTGTATGTGGGGAGTTGAAGCAAGTTTTCTGAACAAAACTGCAGGACAAACCAGTAAACGTAATTAAAATGTGGTAAATACGTTATTCCTATTTCATTCCTTAAGAAATAAATTACTTTGCATGACCCAAGCGTTATCCATTTTCAATTCAATTAATTTAATATGACTGTACCCTCACAGAACTCCAAGTATAAACCTGATAGAAAAGCGGGGAGTAACTCGCAACTAAGTAGGGAGTAGACTTGAACTTTTGCAATACTGCTTCAACATTGAATAAACACTATTCTTAAGTCGTCTTTTCCGACCATTGACCATCAAGTATCTCAATCACAAGGTGTAATGGACCAATTTAAATTGAATTAACGGAAGTATGTGGATTTAATATGTGCACACAACTGTATAAACAGCTGACGCCGATGTGGGGAGTAAGGACGCTGAATGTGGGGAGTTGAAGCAAAGTTTTCTGAACAAAACTGCAGGACAAACCAGTAAACGTAATTAAAATGTGGTAAATACGTTATTCCTAATTCATTCCTTAAGAAATAAATTACTTTGCATGACCCAAGAGTTATCCATTTTCAATTCAATTAATTTAATATGACTGTACCCTCACAGAACCCCAAGTATAAACCTGATAGAAAAGCGGGGAGTAACTCGCAACTAAGTGGGGAGTATACTTGAACTTTTGCAATACTGCTTCAACATTGAATAAACACACTTCTTAAGTCGCCTTTTCCGACCATTGACCATCAAGTATCTCAATCACGAGGTCTAATGGACCAATTAAAATTGAATTAACGGAAGTGTGTGGATTTAATATGTACACACAACTGTATAAACAGCTCACGCCGATGTGGGGAGTAAGGACGCTGTATGTGGGGAGTTGGAGCAAAGTTTTTGGAATAAAGCTGTAGGACAAGCAAGAAAACTTTATTTAAAAGTGGTAAATACCTTATTCCTATTTCATTCGTTAAGAAAAAAATAATAATTTTCATGACCCAACTCTAATTGGGAGTGTAGCCTCAATGGACCCCAAGTAAAAACCTATTACAAAAAAGGGGAGTTACTCACCCCTATTTGGGAAGTACTGTTGGACTTTTTCAATAGTGCTTCAACGTTGAATAAAAACTCTTCTTAAATCGCCTTAGTCGAGCAATGGCCATGATGTAACTCAATGACGAAGTCAATCACGAAGTCCAGTACACCAATTAACATTGCATTTGCTAAATTTTGTGCTTTTTCAACTACACAAACCGGTAAAAAACATTTGACGCAGATATGGGGACTTATGCATACATTTGTGGGGAGTAAAGGCAAACTTTTTTAACAAAATTGCAGAAAAAGCGAACACAATTAATAAAATGTGTAAACACATCATTTGTGTTTGATTTTGCCCAACAAATATTCCTTTCCATTATCCATTCCCAAATCAAGTAATTTGGTTGGAGTGTAGACTTACTAGAGGCAAAATTCAAACCTGTAATGGTAAGTGGGGAGTTAAGTGCAACTACTTGGGGAGTGGAGTTCAACTTAATCAGTACTGCTTGCATCTTGTACACAATTTTATTTAAATCTCCTTATTGGAGCATAAACAATTATGCAAATTATTGACGAAGTTCAAACCTCCAATTAACACTGCTTTCACTGAATTTTGTGCTTTTTAAACTCCACAATCATGCGTAAAACATGTCACGCAGATGTGGGGAGTTATGCATATATGTTTGGGGAGTTGGGGCAAAATTTTCTAACATATATGTTTGGGGAGTTTGGGCAAACTTTTCTAACAAAGCTGCAAAAAAAACCCAATACAATGATTTTAAATTTAGTAAATACATCAATAATATTCGATTCAGTCAGACATATATTGCTTACAATTATCCAAATCCAACCCAATTAATTTTTCGGTACTGTAGGCAAACAAGAACCAAAATAAAGACATCAAACCAATGCGGGGAGTTAGGACAAAATATGTGGGGAGTAGAGTTAATGATTATGATAACTGCATATGGATAGTCGAGACTTTCTATACATTTCCTTTTACGATCGATGATGATTCATTCAATAAGTGACAGAGGCATTTCCCTCATCAAACCTACATTCATAACGAAACCCTAAAAATCAAATACATGACATCGTTGAACAACCTCATATTCATAACCTGCCAGTAACGAAACCCTAGAAATCAAATACAAATGACGTAACTGCCAAAATTTTTACAATACAGACAACAACAAACGAGGACACAGATACGGACTTAGAAAACATGGGGTTTCTTCAAAATTTTCAAGTACCCACACCTCTATAACAGACAACACCGAACGGGAAAAATGTGTTCTCAAAAATTCACTAACATTCACCATAACACCACCAAATCACTTTTCCCCAACAACATCAAAAACCAACATGTAGAAAACCAACTTGTTCGCAAAAGAAGTCAAAACTTGACGAAAACGACAATAACTTCATCATCAACCAACACATTACGCAAATGTCAAATGGGACCAAAAGAAACTTACAATGCAATGAACACGACCACCAAATGGTTCCCGCCGACCAAGCAACGTGGACCTAGACTTCGCAAAACACTACCCACTCCAAAACCTTCGTCTTGTGGATGATAGGGAGAGTCTTCGCTTTCCCTGATAACGAGCCTCCACCCCCCAGCGAAATGGTTGCCGGAATCTCACTTTCACTCAACCACAAACTCCGGCGGGCTCACTTTCCCCCTTTTCTCTCTTCACTTTCTCACTTCGCAACCACCGGCCTCACTTTCTCCCTTTTCTCTCTTCACTTTCTCTCTCTAATGGACATATAATTTCATTTTGGTTTCTCTTTCCGCTGCACGTGCGAACTAAAATTTTTCGTAATTAAAATTTATAAAAACTGCTGCCACGTCACCTTTGTCAAATACTTGTCAAAATTTTTTGTTGAAATATCATTATCCTTATGTTTATAACAACACAAAATACTAACCTTAACATTAATCATAATAAAAGTAGTTAGAAATGTATTAATATTAATGTATAGATGATGAATGAAAAGATAAATATATAAGAATACTTACAAATCGTGATTTATATTAAAATAAATAAATAATAAATACCATTTCCAAATCTTTGACTTTATTTTTATATTTATCCCATTAAGAACACGTCATTCACGAAACGCCGCCGTGAAACCGGCAACGAACATTCCATTTTTTACAGACAAAATGTCGTGAATTCAAAGCTAAAATCAGAATCAGTGTTAGAAAATAAGATACACTAAATTATAATTTTGATCTTCTATCATTTTTATCCGCGATTTGATCTTACTCCCACTTTATTTTTCAAACATTTTATTCTTCACGTTTTAAAATATAGTACGATTATTCCATTCAAATGATTAATCTGTTTAATTCAGAATTCAATTACATCTATCACCATAAATATTATGTTATTCTTTGTTAATTATACTTAAACCTTCACCTTTATAACAACTTGTACAATAAAACATATTATGGAAATTAAATTTAAATTCTAACAAGAAAATGGCATAAATAATATACATATACACAGAAGTAAATTATTTCTCACTAGATTTTCTTAAATTACGTTTACCTTCTTTGCTTTTTATTTACTATTATAATTATCTTTTTTTCATAAAAATAGACCGTGTAATGTAAAATGCAATTTGTTTTATATAAACAATTTTTAAAAAGAATAGAATTAGTTTCATAGAGAAAATATCATGAATATCAATATAATTTATGATCTTAAAATAGGACTCAAAATTAAAAATTATACTATAATCACAGAAGAAAAATAGAAAAAGTAAATAAATAAAATCACATGTGAGATCTTTCAGAAACCAGATTTTGAATTTAGAAAGAAAATCTTTTTACATGAAATTTCGTGAATTTACAATTGTTTTTTCCTTTTCATTCTGGTACTAATTAATGATAGAGAAAAATATGAAGGTAACAGAGTCAAACGACAGCGTTGCGAGATTCTTCTTCTTCAAAGCACTGCTCTGTGATTTCTCCCAAGCAGACCCTCCATTATCACTTTCTTCTTGTACTCCTCCGAATCCAAATCCACCTCGTTGGACGACGTCGTTTTGGGGTTTCCGTCGTCGTTTAGGCCACCAATTTTCCCCAAACGCGGAGCACAGTAGAGCCACACCGAAGTGCAGAGAATGGCACATAAACGACCCCAGAATATCATAATCACCAAAGTTACCACCACCACCGACATGCCTAAAATACCGTCGTTTCGTGCCTTCTTAACTGTCGTTTGCATTCGCACCGCCGTCGACGGCAGCCGCCGCGCCTGCCGTTTTGCTTGAGCAGGAGAACCTCTCCCCTGTTGACGCGTGTCCTCTGCGTTGTTCTTTAAACCGTGTCTTGTCTGGAACATAGTTTAAGAATATAACGAGTTGAGAACATCGAATTTATCGAAATCGGTAAATAATTGAAAAAGAATAATTATTACTCCAGTCCCAATTTATTTTAATGGAGGGAAATTAAATTTTTTAATATCGATAATGTATAGTCACTAACATTTCTTTATTTAAAGATTTGACTTGCATAGTTTAATTACTCTAATAATAATAAATTAGTATTATTATTATAATTATTTAAGTTCAACTATTCAAAAAAAATCGTATTTTGTCACGATATAATTTTTATTTTGTATGCATTTTACCAATCCATTAAATGTGTAACAAGGTTGAATGTAAATATATATATATATATATATATATATATATATATATATATATATATATGAGGTAAACTCATTTTATTATCAAGTTTTACAAATTTGATCTTTTTGATGGTATTTTATTAGCTATTAACTTTTTAAAAAAACTTGTTATCACAATTAATAAATTGAAAAATGTGTAAAAAAATGGAAAATATAATGTTACAAAAGCAAAATGAAAATTTGATAAGATGATGATTAGAATAAACACCTGTGTGGGGGTATAATAGGGTGTGGCGGGTGGCTGAGTGGACGGCGGAGGGTTGGTGGTTGCCGGAGACTGAGGCTTATGAGGAAGAGTTGACTTTGACTTGACCTTGGAATAATGAGCATGGTGAGAGTGAATTGAAGCTTCAAACGGCACCGTTTTGTGAGATGATTTCTTGGTGAATCGAATTCTTAGCCATGAAAAACAACTTGTGGTAGTAGTTTTGTTCTTCCTCTTTTTCTTCTTGATGTTTGAGACAGGAATAGTAGAGGGTTTTGTGGGAGAAGATTCGAAGGCATGGGAAGAGCCAAAACAACATAGAAAAAGAGAGGTTTTGGATTTGGCCATGGAAACAGAGAGGGTGAGAAAGAAGGATTTGATGAGATTAGTGGGTGATGAACATGGTTATTAGAATGATGAAGAAGAAGAAGATGAAGGGTTATTGAGAATAGAAATATGGTTAGTGATGGTGTTGCAATTGAAAGCATGGTAATTAAAATAATGATGAGGTAGGAAATGGTTTTGTTTGATATATAATGTTAATTAGGGTTTTGGGATGGAAGACTTTAGACTTTTAACGAGTCCAAATCTTCTTCACACGTTTACACCTTCCTCACGTTTCATCATGCATTCAATCTTTTAATTTATCTTTGAAGGCTTCTCTAAGGTGCTTATGCCTTACGTGCATGCACACAAATGTGTAGTCATCACATGGTAAAAACCATAAGAATGTAATTAGTTATAGTTGGCTTGACCACAAAAACAATTGTGTAGGTACATGTTGGTAAACATTAATGGAAGTCAAGTTTTTCTAACTTCTCTCTTTTTTTTTTTCTTTTTTTTTCACTAATAGGAAAACTTATTTGTGATCCCATTAATGAGTTTTAGTATGTAAATATTTCTTTACTAGTTTGCAAAATTTACTTAAAATAAAGTTACATAAAACTCTAGTTTTCAAGACTTTTATGTTTTTTCCATTGTTTAAAACTATTTGTTCTTTTGTTCCTAAGATAGGATTTTATCATATTTTTATATAAGAGAAATTAATATAATATAGCATGCATATATATATATATATATATATATATATATATATATATATATATATATATATATATATATATAAAAACATTAAATAAAATAAATTTTTTTTTTAATTTATTAATATAT
>Ga0214543_1011763_pt1 | contig 12062 bp, 10 predicted proteins | sample CNSS2metaG_FD_160094 | JGI IMG/M metagenome (GOLD analysis project Ga0214543, IMG submission 160094) | Root nodule microbial communities from cowpea collected in UCLA plant growth center, Los Angeles, California, USA - CNSS2 | ecosystem: Host-associated > Plants > Roots > Nodule | place: USA...
TAGGTTTAGGGCAGACCTAAGGGTATATGCGTTTGGGCTGGCCTTAGGCCCAATCACAAGGGCGGCCCACTAACCTTTAGTGGCTGACAACAAAAGAACAACAATAATAAAAAAAATGGGCCTTACAATTATGTATGTTTTATTACAAAAATTACAAAATATATAATTAATATAAAAAATAATTAAAATTAATATTAAAAAAATTATTAAAAATATTAAATTTACGATGATTAAATAAATAGTAAAACATTTATTTCAAAATAATTACATATCAATATCATATTATACTTTTAATATTAAAATTATATATTTTCATTAACACTTATTATATTGAACTAATTATATACTAAGAAAAAAAAAATTTGATGATTTTAGTGCAAAGACTTTCTCTCGAATCCTTTACTTTTTCAAACCACATTTCTAATATCAGAAGTAAGTAATGTGCTCAATCTAAAGTCAAATTATTCTACTTCTGTCAGACTTTTATTTTTATTTTTTTTATAGTACCAGTTCTTAATTAGATTTTACTTACTTTTTAGTCTAGCTAAATTAATTTAAAGCAAAATCTTACAACTTTAATCAACCATGTTCATGAAAAAATAATCAAAATTTTTATGAACGTAGTCGTGAACTTTTTCATCAAATCATGATTAATGATGGTAAGTAAACTTTTACATGCTTCTAAATGGATCTTAAAACAAAATCTTGAAACACTAATGAACTATATTTACAAAAACCACATAATTATGTATGTAAACTTTTTCATTGAAATCATCATAGTAAACTACTATTTATTTATTTATTTGCATTTGAGGCCCTTTTTTATCCATAAATATTCCTTCAACACTTCTAAGCATTTTAATTTTTCATGAGGTGTTAGACATATTCTTCATAGCTCTGCTATGGCCCCAGAAAAAAGCATGATCTTCGCTTGATTCTAACTTTGTTTGGTTATAATGTCTAGAAAGAAAGTAAAAGAGAAAAGACAATATCTGATTGAGAAATATGTGAAAATGTTCAATGTGCACACTAAGTCACTAACTTAGGTCGGCCATAAATATCACTATCATAAATATGGTAACCAAAATGGCATGACATTGAACCAATATTAGTAACTTCTAATACTATATATATATATATGTGTGTGTGTGTGTGTAACATAATGAACTCAAGTGACATTTAAAATTGACTTTAAAACAAGACAGAAAGAAACATAATTAAGTATAGCTTTAAATCCTTTGTTTAAGCAAAGTATTATTAGTATTGGGTTCTTACATTAAAGAATTAACAAAAACAACATTCTTAATTAAATATCTCAAAGAGACTTCTAAGGAGAGAGAGTCAACAATGATAGAAGTCTTTCTCCAAAAAGATGGCAATCCTCGGCCATATAATAATGTTTGTTTTTACAAGTATTAAGAAAAATTAATAAATACACAAGAGAATATCAAACTTACAAAATTAACCTAATTATATTAACTTTCTTTAGTACGTATGATCATTATTTGATATTAAAAATATAGGACAAGTTTGCTTAAACTTAAAAGAAATAATTAAAAAAGAATCATTTATTTAACAAGCGGACATGATTATCTTATAAAAAATAAACTACTTACTTTTAAAATAAGATACTAACACATAAAAGAATAAACACATGTTTGTTTTATTAAATAAATTTCACGATGAATGGGCTCTCAAATCATGTTTCATCTCGAGAAGAACATAAAGAATTATATACTAGCTAGAGTGTTTAGTAATGTTAAAATTAAATAGATTGTCTAGCATTTACCGTTTATCATTTATCTTAATGATTTTTTGCTATTTTGTTTTCTTTAGTTCTATAAATAGAGAACTTTATATGTATGCTAATTACATTGTATTTGGTGAATAAATTGTCTTTCTTGTTATTGATGTATGAACCCAACAATTAGCATCGTTAGTGGAAAGTGTCACGCTAGTAAGAGACTTGTGGGTTAAAATACTTGGATTTTGAGGATAAGTTTTCAATATATGAATGACTCACTTGAAAAGAGAGCTATGAGAAATTTATGGAGTTGAGAGTCACATTGGTGGAGATGAGGTAGATGAAAAATATATAAGGAAAAAAACAAAAGCTTATTATCTTATAAGATTTTGGGTTGGAGGTTGTATGCCATAATTTTCTGTCTTGGATAAGGCATTGAAAAGTCAAGGAGAAAACTATTGTGTCAATATGGATGAAACTTGAGTCATTTTATATGACTAGACTTTGTTTGAATCAATACTTATGATCGTTCAGAATGACAAGATTAGGAACAATGGTGGAACAACTAGCAGACTTTAACAACATTATGAACTATCTAGAGAACACTAGAATGAAGCTTGAGGATAAAGATAATACTTTACTACTTCTAATCGCCTGCCCAAAAAGACATTTTAGCACCATTAAAATTCATTGTTGTTTGGAAAATAAAAGGTCATTACTTTAGAGGGGGTGTAGACCTCAATTCGAATAATGAGTTATAAAATCTTTAGGAGTACAAAACAAACAATTGTGGGTTGAGGTTGAATATCTTGAAGTCAAATGGTAAGAAAAATAAGGAGGTGAAAGGAAAAAGTCAAACCATTTATATGATAATAGGACAAATTGAAGGCTTACATATCTATATAAGGAGAAGAAGGAAAAGAAGGAGAAGGGTAAAACTCTCATTTAGAAAGAGGTCTGTTGATGTTGCATTTGTGTCTAATACTTATGAGCCTATTAGAGTATTGGTGGCATTTGTGTCAAATACAGAAAGTTACCACATATGTCTGATGAAAGAGTTCTTTAAGATCCTATAACTAAAAGAAAGGTGTAGTTCTTCTTGGAAAGAATAAAACCTAAGGTGCAAGGCATGGGATCAATCGAATTGAAGATGTTTGACCACTAAGAGATGTTATTTCAAGATATAAGGTATGTTTTGGAGATATAAATCTTTGTCAATTTGTATGTTTGATCTTATGGGTTTGGTCAGCCAAGATTAAACAAGATACCATAAAGATTTTGACGTTGATGGTCTCCTCTTCAAGCTAGGTGGCTCCAAGCAAGGTGAGAAGCTCAATGTGGTTCGTAAGCTATATATATATATATATATATATATATATATATATATATATATATATATATATATATATATATATATGGTGTGAAGGGTGAGCATATGGTGAAGAGCTTTCAAGAGAGGTTGGGTCAACTCAATTGGAAGGGTGGCTTAAGGAAACCTTGAAGGGGTACTCTAGCGTAAGGTGACTTAAAAAACAAGTATGACGCAAAATTGATAGCATAACTTTACTAATCTCAAAAGTAATTTTTACAAGGGGAGACACCTCTATTTATAGCTAAAGGAAACCATGGAGGTGTCTCACAAAAAGGAGAGTAAAACATTAATTCTCTATAACTTAGGGACCAAAGGAAATGTGAGAGCCAAGGAGGGCTTGTCACATGACAAGGTGCATCCTATGCCTCTTCAAATGAGGGCTTGCCATATGGATTTACTTGGTGTAATTTTCATTTATCAATTATTTTCAAGTTTTCTTAAGAAGCATTTTTGGGGTTTTGACATTAATCTTAGGATGAAGAGAGAAATGCCACATCATTTGCGCCATATCAGCCCTTTTTCCACATCAACATTAGTAATGGGGCGGCCCTTATTTAGGCCTAGAGTGACAATTTTGTAATTCTGATGTTGAGAGTGACAATTTTGTAATTAGGAAAATGTTGTGTGACATGACCACGAGTTTTAGGGTTTGTTAGTTTTCTAGAACTTGATTCCACCATTATATCTTCTCTTTTTACGTTTTTGAACACCATTGAAGAGCCATTATACGCAGGCACTCTGTATTCACGTTTTCTTCATTATTGGATAACACCCAACTTAGGGTTTCACATTCTGGTTTGATTATTTACTTTTCTAGTTCAGTTTCTCTATTTTCATGATGCATTTTCATTCTATTTTGTGTTGTAATTCAAATCCCATTGAGAGTAATCTTGTGTATTGATTCCTTGAAGAGAATGAAATGAAATCTCGAGGTTCTTATTAAATTTGCATTTTTCTTTTGTTCTTTGTAGCTCTTCATCCTCTTCAATCTGTGGTAAATATATGAACACGAAAATGGAAGCATACTCAATCTCAATTTGGTGTTTATGCATTTTAATCAGCCCATGTTCATGCTTAATGAGTATGTGTTATGTCATAATTTCTTAATTTGTGTGTGAGGTTGAAAGATGTGTACTTTGCTTAATTTGTGTTAATCTCTACTTTGTTGGTTAATTTTGGGTTCCATGAGAGTAAGTTGGACAATACAATTAAATTTGTGACCTATGATTGGTGGATTTTCATGTGAATTCAAGGAGTCAATACATTTTTATATATATATATATATATCTAAAGTTGCTCTTGAATCTGCTAGGCTCCACTAACAAATACAGATGCAACTAAAATGCATAAGTTGACTTAAACATACAGAAAAAGTTCAATTCAGTTTATCTTCTTATTTTTTTTTCACCTAAAATAGCTAACAAAGCAAAATTGACCTTAATGTTTATTTACTAGAGAAGTGAATAACTACCGGGATAGGTCACAGAGCCAGTACCCTTCAATATCAATGTCCGAATTGCATTTAAAGAAAAAACAAAACATAACCTCCAACACTTTTACCTCACACAATGAACATAAAATCTTAACCAAGAACATAAAAGGTATATCAATAAGGAACCTCCAGGTAAATTCTAGGTGTACCTTGACTCTATAGAAGCCATTGGATCACAACCACATATGACAAAGTGCTAGAGTGACGAAGAGGGTGTGATGAAGCTAAATCGCGAAGTCATTGATTCTCTACGAATGAGGCTACCACAGAGGCTACGACGGAGATTGAATCGCGATTAGCTATTGAGGCCACGACGGAGATGGCGCGATGAAGACAGTGCGATCGAGACAATACAACGAAGACAGTGCGACAAAGATGGCTGCAACAGAGGCTCAACATAGCTTAATCACGGAGCAGGATCAATTGGGGGAAAAACTTAGGTTTTCGCAACTAAGGAGGGAACGGGAAAAACTCACTTAACTTTTCTGGTTTGGGAGGGAACGCGTGAATTCACCCAGGAGAAAAATATATTGCCATCTGCAGAGGTCATAAACCTCCTAAAAAAAAAATTCCCATCTATCATCATCTTTTAGAAAACCCATTATAATCAACCCATATAATGTTTATTTGTGGAGGTTTTTTGTAAGCTCCATAAAATGATCCAGCTATATATTTTTTTTAGTGTGCATTTATGTATATATAATTATGCTGATAATCATATATTTGTCGGTATAATTAGTTCTGGGTGGAATTCATTGACAAGAAAGAAAAAAAATTAAATTTTATTAATATTAATATATTTTTTAAATAAATAATAATTAATATTATATTGAAAAGATAAATTGAAATGTTACTAAAAAGGCTAGGTAGGATTCCATCCAGTTCACCAATCACACTAATTCTGATTAAATAGCAATTCAAATTATTCGGTATGCTATTATATGGTTATTTAAATATAATTATTGACAATAATGGTGCAACCCGGAAAGTCCTGGTACTATGTTACACCCATTTATGTTCTCACTGATTTCATTTTACATTTGACGCGAATAATGTGTGAAGCAAGAGCGTCGTTATGATAGGTTGGGACTAAATGAGAAAAACACTTGAATACAAGGAGAAAACTATTTTAGAAGTGGGAGTAAGATTCCTATCTTCACTTGATGTGAAATATTAGATTCATGCTAAAATTTAAAAAAATATTTTTTAAATGAATTTAATCTTACAAAATTATATATATGTGTGTGAAGACATAAAAAATAACTATAGACCGGGGTGGTTTTTATTGAAAGAGTACATTCTAATATTAAAGGTTAAGTATATAAAGATTTTTAATAAGGAAACTAGTACGAGACCATTTTTTGTTTTTTTATTTTTGGAATAGATATTATTATTATTATATTTAATAAAAAATTAATTTAAATTATTTTTAATTATTGGTTTAGTGAAGGTTCATTCATGGTGGCCAACGGTGTTGCAGTGATGGTTCATCAAGCATGGTGTTGGTGGCTGCTCGCCTTTGCGTTTTACGGTTCAGATGCACGATGGTTCATGGTTTCTGGTGAATTTTAGGCGCGATGGAAGGCGCGGCTGCTCTGACGACGTGCAGCACAATGGCTGCCGACGGCCGACCTGATGGAGGCTGCCAGGGTTTCCAAGAGAAGAAGCTAGGGTTGAAGATGATGACATGGAACACCCTGATTGGTTCACATGCATGTGCAAGGATTAATGCCACGTGGAATGTTTTAATTGGAATGATTTAAAAGTTGGGGATTGCCACATGGCATGATCTGAGTGAGTTGGGTTTAAGTGGTAGGAGGGGTGTAAATAAACAAAGTCAGGGGTGTAGAAGTAGGTTTTCTGTAACCCATTTGAAAAAAGGGGAGTGTATATGTAATTTAGGGGGTGCAGAAGTGATTTTTCCAGAACTTGCTAATTTCAGCCTTATTTAAAGGTGATTTGTAACTTCAATCAATTTATTTTTCCACCTTGAATGAGCCTAATCTTAACTTCAGTTGCATCAACAAACGTTAAAATATCCAAAAATAATTTATGTAGCTAAAAATCACTTTTTAACACATTGTTATCACACAAGCTCAGACAACCTAATTATCAGAATTGTCAATTAAATCACTCTTTAAGAACACAAATTCAATTAAATACCCAAAATTAAACACTGAATGAGGGCAAAAATACGCATTCATCAAAGTTACTTTGGTTATTTAGCTTTTTACTAGATATAAAAGGTAAAAGAATGGACATGATTAGGATTAGTAATATTTAATTGAGAAGTTACTTTGGTTAAATTAATCTTCAAAGTTCTTGCTTTTGATTGAGAAGTTACTTTGGTTAAAAGTAAGGACGCCAACAAATTAATTGAGAAGTTACATTGATTAATTTGAAGTCTTAAACAAGAAATCAATAACAATAATCTTTAAGAAACCAATGATGAATCCTATTTTGAAAAAGCAGTGGAATCAATCTATTTTTCTTTATCATAGTTTTTTATCTTTTTATTTTTTTATCTTTTTCAAATTTTATTTATTTATTGCTTGTTTCATTTGATTAACTCTTTTGTATAGATATTATAAGAACTAACTTGTTAAAAACAATTTCGTGTTCGTTGGGAGACGACTTAGGGTTAACTTAACCCATTCTAATTTTTTGGCTACTCTCTTATTAATACTGAAGTTGTTATAGATAAGTAGTATTAATTTGATCGTGTTAACGACAACGTTATCAAATTTGGTGTCGTTGCTAGGGAACACGGTTAAAATTTTTATCATTTTAGTTCTTATTTTTTTATTTTATTTTTTCTTTTGATTTTATTTTTTGTTTATCACTAACATTTTTTTATCTCAATTTTTTTTTCTAACATTTATTTTATTTTCTTTAGTTATTTTTTTTAGTTACTTTATTTTTTTAAGCATAATTTTTGTTTGAGGAATTTTGTTGGGAAATTTGTGAAACTAGTTGGGGAACACTTCGACTAAGGAAAGACAAGGTACTTAAGTTGTCCATTGAGATGCACCTCTCATTCTTGGAAGTCTACTTAACAAGCTTTCAACTTATTTCTTTTCAAAAAACCTCTTTCAAAAATGAAAAATCATTTTTCATATGAAAATAATCAACAGTGTGATTTTCAAGTGAACTATAATTATTATCCACAACAACCACATGATCCATATGATTATCAGCAGCAAATTGTCACACCTACTTTTGCACCTGATTTAAGTAGGTTAACTATACGTCAACTAAATGATCTATATCCTAGATCATCTTTTTTGGAATATGAGCAACAATCCTACCATGAGCAACAACCATATTCTGTGTGTCCACTCCAACCATTATATGTTCCATTTGGTTCTCAACAATAACAACATGCACCTTACAACAAGTTGCAACAATCAATGGACCATCCTATAAGGAAGTTATATTATTAATGGATGGATTGAGAGAGAAATTAGACACCATAGATGTAAGGTTGCTAGCTGATCAACGATACAAAGATATTAAGCAAGAATGGTATGGAAATTATAAGTATTATATGACTTGATGGAGGTCAGAGCGAGTCAGGGGATCGAGATGCAGGAAATTCTGGGATTTCCAGAATTCGTATGCATCGCCTGGTGGCACCATGTTTGCCGCCAGGCGCCAGTCCAGAAGCAGGGAGTGTGTATTGGATGTGCAGTGGGAGAAATTGGAAAGTTGACCCAGCACAATTGGAGTATACCAAGAAAGTTCGAATCAGTTGGATAACGACTATGTGGAGAGGTAATGCATGAGATGGATAGTGCAAGGATGTTAACCATGAATATTGAATATAATTGGATGTTATGACAGTGGACTTCAAGTTATTTAGAAAAAGTGAGGTTGAACCGGTAAGTAGATTGTGATTTATGAAGGCAATATACCTTGAAGTGGCTAAGCTAGAAGGATAGTGCAAATATGAGTAACTTATAAAGGTTATTATGAGTTGAAGATTTTAGGGGCCCGGTACTATGCGGAGTGATGGAGAGTGTATATGTCTATGAAGATTACAGTAGCTGACTATGGGTTTAGCAGGTTGAATTTAAGTTGATCTAAGAATGGAAAATCTTGGACTTATGAACCTAAAGTGGCATAGGCACTTTTTTGGGTGACGAGAGAAATACGTTAGTATTGACGTAGTTCATTTAGGGAAGTTCAATGGGGGCTTGGACAACCAGCCTAAGTGTGCAACCTGACTTGAATGACTAGAAAACCAGTAATACACAACTACTAGTAAGTCGCCTGGCGGCAAGTTATGCCTCGTCAGGCGATAACGTCAGAATAGGGAGGACTGAGAGTTCTTGGCGCTTGGCAGCAAGGATTGTCCCGCCAAGCGATAGAGGCAAAATCAGTGTATGCAGAGGCGCTTGGCGCCTGGCGGTACGCATCACCCGCCAGGCGGTCTGGAGACCTGATGCGCCTGGCGCCTAGAGTGCTGCGCCAGGCGATACCCTGAAGCAATTGGGGTTGCTTGCTTTGGTGTGCGTGATCTACAAAGCTTCTAGGATATCTTTAAGGTAGGCTTGCTAGTGTTCCTTGAGTTGAGCTCGGAACGTATCCCTTGAGTTGAGCTCGGGATAGGGGTTAAGCACGTGACATTCTTCAAGTTGAGCTCGGAATGGCATCCTTCGAGTTGAGCTCGGGATGGTAGATGAACACGAGGAACCTTTGAGTTGAGCTCAGGTTGGCGAGTGTTGCCGGTGTGAGTGTACTGGTTGTGTCTAGTATGGATGGGTCTAGATGGATTGCCCTCCTTAGTAACTAACTGACGAGTTTGGTAGTCTTGGTACGTTACAAAATATGTTCGTATTTGGGAACTCCACCTGGTGTTACAGTGTGTGATCCGTAGCATGGTTTCCCGCACGTGCTCTATCGGTTGTGGCTGATAGGTATGACAGCAAGACATCTTGAGGTAATCCCTAGAAGAAGTAGAACACGATTCACATGGTTGTGGCCATTTGGTGTGAAATCAAAGGATGGAAGTTCTTTGTTGTGATTGAGTGATATATATAAATGTGTTATATATGTATATGATTTATTTTGTTAGCTCACCCTATCTGCTTGTGTTTGGCGATGATCGTGTACGCGGTACACGGGAGCATATGATGTTGCAAGTGGATCTGGTGAGGCTTAACATCAGAGCGGGGGAACTCATGGGAAAACAATTTTATGAAGTTTTTATCATTTATGGTTTTGAATAAAGTTGTAAAACTAGTATGAGATTGTTTTGGTATTTTATTGAACTTTGAGACATTTTGAATTTAGAGCTATCTTTATTATGAAATATATATTGAAGTTTCCCGCGTTTTTGGGAAATGGATTTATAATTAATGAGATTTTATTTTCTTATTTTATTTTATTAGTTAAACCCGTAATATCCGACAGGGATGTTACAGGTGTGACTTGCCACCTAAGCAAGTCACACTTGTCTTGCCATGGGAAGCTAACTCTCATCCTTGGAGAGCAAGTTTGAGAAGCTTCTAGGTTTCTCTAAAGTAGATGCACTACTCTCGACCCATTTAGCACAATTTACTCTAAGGCCCAATACATGGCCCAAAGAAAATCCTATTCTACTGGGCCCAAAATACAAAGCCCAAAATACAATCCTAATCTAGTATTTACAAGCAAAGAGTCCTACGCTAGGTCTTCACATCTTCCTTGGCCCATGTGAAGTTCAACTTGGGCCTTGCATGCACATTTGAGACTTATTCCTCTTGTATTCTCCTAGTCATGGCTCTTGTTGTAGGTCCCTTGGCTAGAGGCATCTCATCACCATGGAAATGAGAAAATAATCATTCAGCAACTATATTTCTTCCATTAATAGGAAATGAAAATATTTTCCAATATGCTTCACATGGTGAAATATATCTACAATCAATATATTATTTGATTTCATTTTTTGAAAGTTGAGGTAAGCATGAATCATTGTCATTGGAAACTATAGCAGTTGTAATTCTATCATAACACTTGTTGATGTACTTAAATAAGTACTTGATTGAATTGAGGTAGTTACACCATTCCACATTGACATGAACTTGATACTTGAGTAATATTGTACGGTTGTAAGGGACAACAAAATGATGATCTAGTGTAATGTCATTCTTGACAACAATGACACCATTGTTTCTTCGATAGTAATGAAGAAAATCATCTTCTGAAATTGTAGTACTATTTTGGAATTTCTTAAGATAAAATCGGGAACATGATCCTTCTTCATGCATGAAGATGACTTCTTAGCTATTCCATCTGGTCCATGAATCATATGTTCTTAGACATAGTGATACAGTTATGGCTCTTTTTTGGCACATGGTATTTCAGTTGATATTACCTTGTCAATATCTAGTGTTTTGGGATATTCGCTAGAAGGATGTACAAATATTAGCACATGGGCATGCAATAGACCATGTTTATGGAATTCATTACTATACATGTCTGCAATAAAAAACAACTACTTAATTACAATAACAGATTAATCCAAGTCATTTTATTTAAGAAGTACAATATGAATACTTATATGCTATAATTTTGCCCAATAATTGCTTCTTTGTCAAATCTGCTAGCAGCTCATCAAATTTAATTTTGAATACTCTTTCAAGAATATAAGGCCGATCTGAAGGCGTTAATTTCAAAGTCTTCAATATTCTGGATATCTTTGGCCATTTCAAATTGCAAGTAAAAGTTACAAATAATGCCAAAGAATCATGATGATTGATATCATGCCTATAACCATCTTTACCATATGGAAACAATAGAGGATATTAATAACCCAAATAACTAGTGTGCAACTTGTTGACATGAGAAGCCAAGGTGGTATGCTTCTTGAAGATTTGATGAAGATTGAATGAAGCTCTTTTGAACTATCTTGAAGCCATAACCATTGGAATGAAGCCTACATTGATGAAGGAAAGAGATTTGATGATATCCATGGTGATCAAGCCTGGAATGTGTGCTCCCCATGTAGTTACATCATTAAGAAAGTGTACTTGTAGTTTGTAATTCATGTTGTAGACCTTAAAGCATTAATTAGATGTAGTTTGGTCTTTGTTGTGTTTTTAATCTGTTGAATGGTTTTTCAACAGGTTAAAATGTCTCTTTTAATCTGTTGAATGACTTTTTAACAGGTTAAAAGGTTGGCTGCAATAGTCTTAAACTGCAACAAATTCAATCAGTTGATTTAGTTTTTAATCGACTGATTTCACTTAAGTCAAGTGAAATCAACCAATTGATTTGAAAATGAACCTGTTGAATTTTGTAACAGTTTGATTATAAAAGTTGTGATTTTCTAAAGAGAGGTCTATTGATCATTTTAGAGCACGATTTGGTTCTGGAAACTTGTGGAAACTCTCTCCTTCGTGATCATAGGTGTTGCAGCTGTTGAAGATTGATCTTGGATCAATTCTTGAAGCTTTTGGCTTGGTTTGAAG
>Ga0214543_1011765_pt1 | contig 12059 bp, 11 predicted proteins | sample CNSS2metaG_FD_160094 | JGI IMG/M metagenome (GOLD analysis project Ga0214543, IMG submission 160094) | Root nodule microbial communities from cowpea collected in UCLA plant growth center, Los Angeles, California, USA - CNSS2 | ecosystem: Host-associated > Plants > Roots > Nodule | place: USA...
TATAAGTTTGAATGTGGGATGATGTTATAACTAGATGATAATTGTTATGTATAACATGACCTTGATGAATTGATGATTGCACTACCATACGGGGGAAATTTGGGGTTTGGGCATGAATGGAAAGCATGAAGGCCATGTTATAATTTTTGTGTTCTTCTGCTGCCTGATCTAACGAACCATGTATGAATGTTGGAGATAAGAATTAATGTAATTCTCGTGCAATTGAATGTATGGTTTGATTTGGGGTTTTGGGGTTCGCCTAAAGGAGAAATCTGGATTCTGCCATGAATCCTGAAGCATCGCCTGGCAGTAGTTATGCACCGACAGTCGATGCCCAGTGTCCAGTAGGGCATAATTTCTATGATATGTTGGTGCAAATTGGGTTGTGGTTGAAATTTTCCTTTGAATGCATAATTTTTTTGATGTAAAAGCAATCTATGGTTTCTGTTGCGAGTCTAATGTGTGGGATATGGATATACGATGATGTTAACTTGATTTGGTAAGTGATAATTGAACTAAAAAGGGACTATTGCAAGGGTTGGTGAGGTAAGTTATGATTGTGCAAGGGTTGTTGTAAGACCCATGAAATTAATTAATTAAATAATTAATTAATTAATGCGAGTAGAAAGAGCCTTTATGGCATTAATTATTGTTTGATGTGATGTGGAGGAGTACTAGCTCAAATGGTTGAGAGTACTTTATTTGTATGAGAGGATTTGGGTTCGAGTCCTATGTATGCCAATTATGTGTTGTTTGGTTTATTATTATTTTGTTTTGGTAATGTAATTGTGAATGGTGAGTGATAGTATAATCATAAGATTATAATGGTTATCACAAAATGTGATTTGGCATAGTGGTTATGCTTTGTTCTTATGAGTGGAAGGTCACGGGTTCACACCTTGATGGACATAGAGTAAGCTTTATTTTTGCTAAATATTAGTTGTGGTTTGAATGTGAAGAGGGGAATAGGGTTTCTGTAGTTTGGTTAGTTCACCTATAGAGAGGAGCACAAAAAATTGAGGCTGGTTAAGAATTGGCTGAGAATGAGGAATACTGTAATTCTCGCCCAAGCAAAGCAGATCGTTCTCGCCTAAGCGAGAGAGAGTTTCACTACTGGTTTAGGGGTCGAGCATCTCGCCCAAGCGACTGACTTGGTTTTTGAGCGACTTGGTCTCTCGCTCAGGCAAGAGCCACTCGCCTAAGCGAGGTCGCGACGTGACCTGAGTGTTTTAAGCTCGCTCAGGCGAGGTGAACTAGCCTAAGCGAGGCTGAGGGCTTAGCTTGGGCGAAAGTCCCTAACTTAAGCGAGTTTATGCGAATTTCCAGGTTTGTGTGTGCTTGTGTGTGTGATTTGGCTACTTTTTCCTAAGTATAGGAAGTATATGCATGTAGTGTGGTGTTTGCTTGATGGTTGGACACATGATGGGCATGGAACTGGTTGAGTTCCCGTCGGCTACTAATGGGCGAGGATTCCTTGGTATGGTGATTACATGTGTCGGGCGCACGATGGGCAAGGAACTGTTATGTTCCCGTTGGCTACTATTGGGCAAGGAGTCCATAGTATGGTGATTGCGTGCGTGCCAGGGTCCAAGTTGAGAAGGCTTGGATGTTTTACTACAGACGAGGAGTCTGTAGGGCAGGACTATGAGCGGGATAGACTCATAGGGTTGGACCACGAATGGGTTAGTTTCGTGGAAGCACAGTGAAGTCCTAAGACCTAGTTCATGTATATAACTCATGAAGGACTATGAGATCATGGATGGGTAATTTGAAAACAATGAGATATTTAATTATGCTATTTTGGGATGGGTGACATATTTATTTCATGTGTGTTTTTATCTATTGTGCATAGCTCACCCTTTTTGTGTATTTATGGCGATGATCGGATAACTCGTTATCCGGGAGCAAATGATGTGACAGGCGGGTCAGGAGATGCATAGACTCAGAGCGAGAGATAACATGGAATTTTGTATATATATTTATTATTTTGTTTTTTAGATAACTTTGTAACCCTTTTGGGAGCCATTTGAATATTACTTTTGTTTTATAATTATGGACTCCTGTTTTTATTACATTGTATTAAAGTTTTAAATTTTCTATGTTTTTGGGAAATGATATTATATGAAATGAGGCATTTATTTTTATTTCTTATTTTTATATATTAAATATTAGTAATATTCATTAGAGATGTTACAGTTGTATGTAGTATTTGGGTTGTTGATTTTGGAGTCCCTCTTTGGAACGCGTGATTAATATGAGAGGAGGTTCATATTAATGATACTCTCGTGTAAGGTGTAAGACCCGTGGAATTTAATTAATTAAATAATTAATTAATTAATAAATGCGGGTGGGAAAAATCATTTATGACATTAAATTATGATGGGTATGACGTGGAATAGTACTAGCTTAAATAGTTGAGATCACTTTGATTGTGTGAGAGGACTTAGGTTCAAGTCCTATGTATGTCAATTTTGAGTTATTATTTGTTATTATTTTAATATATGTTAATCATGCTGTGAGATAATATGATAATGGGATTATAATTGTTAGCATGAAACATGAATTGGTATGATGGTTTGACATTGATTTGGCAATTGCATAGTTGGGGGTTCAAGTCTTGGAAAACACCAAATTAAACTTTATTTTTCTTTTGGTAATGTTAACTTTGGATGGAATTGGAAGGGTAAAGGAAACCCTAACTTGAATCAACAGAGGGGCTGTAACCACAATTCATAATGAGAAATGAATGGCCATTAACACATAATTAGGTGCATTTTCGTTTTTATCTTTGGACTAGCTTAAAGCACTAGTTTAAAAGGCAAAAGTGAGGGTTTAGGAAAGGTTTTGCAAGGCTGAAAATATACCTAGAAAACAGAGACGAAAATTAAGAGTGAGGGGAGTGTAGTGAGTGAATTATTGAGGCTGGGTTGAGGAGAATCAATGGTGGCCATTGGTGATCAAAGGAAGAGCTTGAAATTTCCAAGTTTAGCAAAGGAAACCAGGTTATGGGACCTGGACTCCGTTTTCTTTGTCATTTTATTAATTACGTGAAAAATATGATAACTTGAATGCATGATTCCCATTTTATCTGCGAAATTTTGATTTCTGAAAATTTTCCAGAAACCGCCTGGCGTGCTATATATAGTCGCCAGGTGGCTCATGCCAATTTTACGTATTTGTGGTGTTTCTGGAGGTAGCGCCTGGCGATGAAGCCCTGTACCGCCAGGCGACGCAAGTTGATAATCTAATTCTGGGTTTCTTTAATGAACTGCTTGGCGGTGATGAATTTCCGCCAGGCGACACGAGTCTATTGACTCGATTTCATGTTTCATGATTCTGTGCATCCTGGGGGAAATCCAATCGGGGGGAATTCGAGGGTTAGTGGTTACGAGATAATTGAGGTGGTATTTTGTTGAATTCCAATATGAATGACCAATATAATTGATGGAACAGTGTTAAGGTTGGAAAGAATTGAGACCTTGCTATTAGACCAAATGATGTTGAACTTTTGAGTGGGAAAATGGTAAGGGTTGAGTAGAGAATTACATATTGGGCTATATACGAGTGAGTGAGAGTATGAACTAAGGGAAAATTGGGTAGGAAACGTAGCAAGAGAATGAGGGAAGTTGTTAAAGGATGTGACAGAACCTGGGAATTTCCATAACTGATGCACCGCCTAGCGGTGCGGAGCTTGCCGCCAGGCGACAGTGCAGAGGTGGCATTTTCTGGTTTGAGAGGGAGTTGAGGGTCTGAGGAAGTTTTGTGAGAATGGATTCACTAAGATGGAGCCTGGAGTCATGGGATGGTGAGTCTATGAAACGAAACTACCAAAAATGGTAGATAGGTTATGTGTAAATGAATACATGAGAATAATAGGGAATAAAGGTAATTGAGATTCTGGTATGAGTCATAAAATAGTGTGAGGGTAATACGTGATTTTGAGTGGTCTATGAGGAATACAGTAATGAATACTTGAGATTGGTGGATAAAGGAATATAAGATAGCGGGATAAACTTTTATAGTTAGGTAAGTTAAATAAACCAGAGTTCTGTTTTGTGTGAGAAAGGTTGAATTGTGAAACCTTAAGGTTAATTGGTACTGTCAAATTGGAGTTTAAGAGCAAAGGTGGTAAGTTGTAATGGTGAGATATATTAACCTTGGTAGCATTTTAATTTAATTATTGGGAGTGTGTGGAAGAGGATTGGGGAGAAATTATATGGAGAGGTTTGGTGAATTGAATCATAGTGTAATTTGGTCGGACCATTTGGAAGCCAATTCTGTGCAGGTTACTGATATGGCGCCTGGCGGCAGAGTTGAGACCGCCAGGCGATAGCCAATATACAGAGGGCCTCTGGAGCGAGTGGCGCCTGGCGGAGAGGAAGATCCCGTCAGGCGAACGGAGCAGAAACAGTGGGGTTCTGGAATGTGGCGTCGGGCGGTGGTGACTGAACCGCCAGGCGGTGGTGACTGTGGTTACGTGTTTTGAGGCGCTTGGCGCCTGGCGGTACACGACACCCGCCAGGCGGTATGGGAGCTGGCAGCGCCTGGCGGCACGTGTCCCCTGCCAAGCGATTTGTACTGCTGCAACTTGGAAACTTTGATTTCATATGTGTGATCTACAAGGCTTCTAGTGATGCTTTAAAGGTGGGATTGTTGGTGTTCCTTGAGTTGTGGCTCGGAACGTTATCCCTTGAGTTGTGGCTCGGGATAAGGGTTAAGCACGTGGAATTCCTTAAGTTGTGGCTCGTAATAGCATCTCTTGAGTTGTGGCTCGGGATGGCGGATGAACATGAGGAACCCTTGAGTTGTGGCTCGGGTTGGCGAGTGTTGCCGGTGTGAGTGTGCTGGTTGTTGTCAGTACGAATGGGTCCAGATAGATTGCCCTCCTCAGTAGTTAGCTGACGAGTTTGGTAGTCTTGGGACGATGCGAACTATGTTCATATTTAGGAACTCCACCTGGCGTTATGGTGTATGATCCGTAACATGGTTTCCCGCACGTGCTCCATCGGTTGTGGCCGATAGGTATGGCAGCAAGTCATCTTGAAGTATTCACTAGAAGATGTAGAACACAAATAATCTGTTTGGGGTCAGGTGGCATGAATTAAAAGATGGAACAATGTGGGATGTTTGTGTTATTCCTAGTGATGTGTGTGTGTGTGTGTGTGTGTATATATATATATATATATATATATATATATATATATATATATATATAAAAATATATATATTTTATCTGTTAAGCTCACCTTATCTGCTTGTGTTTGGCGATGATCGTGTACGCGGTACACGGGAGCAAATGTTGTTGATGTAGGTGGTTCAGGTGAAGCTTAGCTGCAGAGAGGGGATAGACTACGGAAAAACTTTTGTTTATTTTCCTTTAGCTTTGAAATAAAATGTAAACCCTCACGGGATTATTATAAACATGTATTTAGTGATTTTGGACTTAAACTTTTGCTGATTAATTAATAAATTTCGAATTTTCCCGCGTTTTGGGAAAATGAGGTATTATTAAATGTTGCGTATCTTAAATTATTGCTTTTATTTATTTATAAATCCATAATATCCTGACGGGATGTTACATAAGGATACGATCGGAGAGGTTCGTATGTTTCGTGCTCACACTTGAGAGTTGTTACGAGTAGGGAGGTTCATAGATGGTTGGATCACGCGTGTTGGACTACGGGCGGGAAGGTCCATAGAGTTGGACTATGAGCGGGGAGGTTTGTAGAGTTGGACCACAAGAGGGCAGGTTCGTGGAAACATTGGAATCCCTAAGAGCAGGTTGAGTGGGTATTGATCTTGTATAGGTCCGGTTTATGAGAATGGGAGTTTTACCTGACTTGGAATGATGACTTTGAGTATGAGACTTGTTGAGGCATTCCTTTAGTTGTGGCTCGAAATGACATTCCTTGAGTTGTGACTCAGAATGGAGGGTAAACACGTGGCGATCTCGGGTTGTGGCCTAGTGATATTGGTAACTAGGGTGAGTATGCAAGTTGTGGCTCGTATGAATTTTCTCCACTTGATTAGGCAATCACAGGTTGTAGCTAGTGACGTAGTTAATCTTGTGTCGAGAGTACGAATTGTAAATCGTATTGAGAACTCCACCTGGTGTTAAGGATGGTGGTTCGTAAAAGGATAGTCTCACACGTGTATCTACGGGTTGTGGCTTGTAGAGGTGGAACCACGAGTTGTGGCTCGTGTCAGCAAGTGTTGTCTCAAGGTCATTGTCAAAGTGTGTAGAAGCTGGTTGAACAAGGTGGAAGGCCATGATTTCTAGTGCATAATGAAAGCTTCTCAGAAAAGGGTTTGGGATAAATTATTATGCATTGGGTGAGGGTTTTATATTGTTTATGCATGTTTAATTATCTTCAGCTCACTCTTTCTGTGTGTGCTTGACGATGATCGTGTAACTTGTTGTATGGGAGCATATGATGTTTCAGATGGAGCTAATGATACATAGAGCCGAAGTGAGAGTTAGCATGGGGTGATTTTAATCAAGCATGGTTTTCTTGTATTTCCTTTATGAAGGATGTTTACCTTTGGAACTTGTAATATTTCAGTTTAAATTTAGAATTTTGGAACTATGCACATTAATGAAGTTTTAAATTTTCTGCATATTTGGAAAAGTGATTTTTATTAATTGCATATTTATTTTATTTATTTTATTATTTATTTCATTTAAATTAGTAATATCTGACCATGATGTTACATTATACATGGGGCTAGTTCGGTATGGTCTAAAGTAAAAAATGTAGTGACCATTGTGAAGTGCCCAATGAGATATTCATCTTTTCAAGTCTTATGGATTTTAACTTGTTAACAACATAGATAGCTCTATTGATAATGGACATAGGAGAACTTGTTTGGCCTCAAAAGATTGTATAGTAAACACAACACTTAGCCTCCTCTCACTCACTTTTGTTTCTTTCAATTTAAATATTTGGAAATGAGGTGTAAACAATCAATTTCATGTGATTAATTATTTGTGTTGTGGTTTAGTGGTATGGTTAAGTTCACAAATTAGATTGCATATTTGGTTGTTTCTTAGCTCTAACTAAAAGCCAAGGTACTTTGGTGTAATTGAAGATATTTGGATGATGGATTACACATGTTTCAAAGTACGTACTTAAATAGATTAAGAACAATAATCTAGATTTTACCTTGATTGACCTAGAAAAGGAAGGCTATGCTGAAGAGCCACTCATCATGATATCTCAAGTAGGGATGTCCGGTCGGGCACGAATAATGCCTATCCGCAACCCAACCCGTAACAAAAAATTCACCCTTACAAGTATCCATGGATACCTGTGAATATTTTAAAATGAAAATATTTTATAAATTTTTAAAATAAAATTACAAAAATTATAAATTAAATTAAATATAAATTAAATTTTAGTTTTAATTAAATTTAATCTAATAAAATATAAATGAAATTTTAATTTTGATTAAATTTAACTTAAAAAACATAAATTAAATTTTAATTTTAATTTTTTGCGGGTAACTGGTACTTGCAAGTATAGATAGTGATAGTGTCCATTTTTACTTTTTTTTTGTTTATTATCATGAATAAATCAACTCTTTCCTAGCTTTTATTTTGTTATATCTTCAAGTTTAGTGTGTTTTGTATTGTTTTGTGTTTTAGTTGTTTTATGCTTGTTTTCCTCTAATATATCTTTTAAGTGTGTTAAATAAGTTAATATGAAGCATTTGTGGTGGAGGAAAACAAGAAAGAACTCAATGGAGCATGATTGAACAAGAAAAGATTAATTTTGAAGTAAATACTCGCGTTAGGCGCCTTTGAAATCATGCTCAGTGCTTCAAATACAAAATGTTGTCAAACTACCCAAGGCTGAACGGTGGAAAACTAGGGTTGAGTGTAAGGATGTCAACGGGTCGGGTAAGGTACAAGTAGTAGCTCCCCTGTACCCTACCCGTTGGATAAATATTTGCCCCGTACCCGTACCTATATCCGTCGGGTATCCGTTATGTGGGTACTCGTCTATTTTTTTCATATCCGCGGATATCCACGAGTACCCGCGGGTATTTACAAAATTATTTAAAAAATAAATATTTAATCATAAAATAAAATAAAATGCATCACTGTCATAAATTTTAAATAAATTTCAAACTAACTCAAGTCTATACAAGTCCAAATAATTATAAAAATAAATATAAAATGACGTTCAACACAATGGAAATTCTTTAATTAGTGTTTTGATCAACAAGCCTACTTTCTCCGACTGATTCCTGAAAAATAATCAAATAATAAACCTCAACTGTCACGTGCCAAGTATTCTTATTTTTGATTCCATCATTTGACAAGCATACCATAAACTTCATTGTCTATATAGGGTTTGATGTACATGCCCAATTTCAAAGAAGGAAAAGAGAAGAATGTCAAGGGATGTACTTGGAAAAAGACAACATACCAATACTTGAAATTGGAATAATGAAGACAGAAGACAAGATGTGCAGCTTATAAAAAATTAGGATAAAATGTTTTTTACTAATATATATATATATATATATATATATATATATATATATATATAAGGGTATTTTTGTGAATTAAAGTTTAGAAGGTACGAGTATCCACAGGTACGAATACTATGATACAAGTACCCGCCCCATTAACATGCGGGTATAAAAATACCCGTACCCACGGGTAGCGGGTATCCATTTTTAATACTCATTTCCTACCCATTGCGGGTTTTATCCGCGGATACCCACGGATACGGATATTTTTGATATCCCTAGTTGAGTGCCACAAGGCTGAGCGGTGGCGAACTAGAGTTGAGCGCCACAAGGCATTGAAGAAAAGTATGGTTTGAAATTATTGGTTCCAACAAGTTTGAGAGTTCAAATTCTCAATCTTCGACAAGGTGATGGAAATGGGTTGAGTCGTTGAAACCTTAGGTTTGAGCTTGTTTTCCACAATGTTGTTGAACTAATTCTCCTCAAGGTGGATCATATATGCTACCTTGTGTAAAGAATTCCACATTGTAGTTAGGTCTCTTAAATAAGATGAGCTAGGAAAGGTGTTTGGCCATGAAAACATGTGGCTTCATTCTATGATGATAATGGGATTACTTTCTTATGAATAACCACAATTGCTCTTTAGAATGGTTACCTGAAGGTTATGTTTGTTAATCTATGAAGGTTGACAGTGTTCATGAAGATGGTATAATGGTTTTTAAAGATGGAAATACAATAGGTGTTGACTTCATCATACATTGTAGCGCCTTCTAGAAATCGAGCTTGTGTTAAGTGAAAACTTGTTCATCAGCCTTAGCAAGCTTGTCTTCTAATTCCTTGCACCTTGTGGCACATCCCTCTAAGGCCTTCTGGTCCGCAAGTCGAGCGAGAGACATATCATCGAATCGACGCTGTAACTTTCGTGCCTCGTTGGTAGTTGCTTTCTCTTTCACTTCTACCTCTTTCCTCTGGTTGGTCTCCTTCTTTAGCCGATCAATCGCCTCCTCCAGTTTGCCGGCACACTCAATTGAGTTTACTAGCCACCCATAACCCACAACACACACGCGTGCACACGCGTACACAAATATTAATTAATATAAAGGATCAATGCATAATTAGAAATAAATAAGATAAATAGTACAATAGTTTAAAATAATTTAAATAGAAATAAATAAAATAATTTATAATTCAGCCCACGTAAATATTATATAATTCAGCCCACACAAATATTAATTAATATAAAGGATCAATACATAATTGAAAATATATAAATAAGATAAATAATATAACAATTGAAAATATTTTAAATAGAAATAAATAAAATAATATATAATTCGGCCCAATAAAACTAGAGATGGCAATGCGGGCCAACCTGACTCGTTTAGGCCCGACCCACATAAGGCTCGCACATTGCGGGCTGGCCCGTCCTGCCCTGCACAATTTATGCGGGTTGCAATCATTGGTCCGCCCCACACATCACTTGGATCGCGAGCTCGCGGGCTGGCCCGCTTTTTATTATTATTATTTTTAATTCTTATGATGAAACTTTCAATATTTAAAAATTGGAAAACTTTAAGAAACTCATAAAATTAAGTAAAGACTTTGGGGAGTTGAATGATAAATTGATAATTCAACATTTTCATGTTCATATTTTGACATACACAATGTATTCTTTAAATTTTAGTACATTAAAAAATACATTATACTTGTCTTTTCCAATTATAGAAGAATTTGAAACGTTAATGCAAGAGTCTATAAAAAAAGTAATTAATAATATACACAAGTGCAAGCTTTTCTTTTATACGGGCTTGCGGCCGACCCATGCGAGCCGCAGACTTATGCGGGTCGGGCCACTGCGGACTCACTATCCTGGCTTGCCTCGTGTTTTTTTTGGCCCGATGGGCTAGACCCATATTATCATCCTTAAATAAAACACACATAATAAGCATCATAAGCATCATATATATATATATATATATATATATATATATATATATATATATATATATATATATATATATATATATATAACTTGTTGTCATCAATTTATCCGTAGTTACTTAAAATTCTAAATTTCGAGTATTTACATATTTATTTATTTATATATACATATAACTTGTTCTCTAATAAATATCAGTAGTTATTTAAAATTCTAAATTTAGAGTATTCACATTGCTTTTCATAGAGATGATATTGCTTAAATAACTTTAACTATAGATTAAATATCTTGTGCAAGAAAATTATCACAACATTGTCCATGTTAAGTTATAATAACATAATAAACTAAAAATACCAACTTAACATAAGTTAACTTTGTAAGACCCACTTTAATTTTGTCCTAAAATTTAAGGGCCTCTCTTAGTCAGTTGGGCCTAAGGCTGGCCCATAAGGCATCCCAAAACCCTTAAAACAGCCTAACCCTCTCATGTTCTGCCCACTTTGCAAAATCAGCCATCTTACTCCTCTTTTCCCCTCAAACAGTGCTCTGCTAGGACTCGAAGCTCATTCAGATTCAAGTCAGCTCAACCTCATTCTATGCTCCTGAAGTTGTTGGGTTCGTTGTCGTAGGTGCTTGTGCTTTCCACTAGCATCTGTCCAAGTGAGGGAAACTAGGATTTTTCATGCTTTTATAAATAATGTGTCTTTTTGTTTCTGTTGGGTGCTATTTGATGTGCTTTTGATGGTGTGAAAATAATCGGTGCATTGTTTCTGGATGGGTTTTTGGCTTTGCATGCGTGAGAGCAGGTGAGATCTGCTATGCTCGCCTAAGCGAGCTGTTTCTCGCCCAAACGGGAAGCTCTCGCCTAAGCGAGGAGCTCTCGCCTAAGCGAGAATGGCAGTAACTCGCCCCTTTTAGTTTCGAGTGCTCGCCTGAGCGAAGGCCTCTCGCTTGAGCGAAATGGGCTAGCTTGAGCGAGAACTCGAAGTACTCTTTGTTTTCAATCTCGCTTAAGCGAAAGTTTTTCGCTTGAGCGAGAGACCATGTTGCTTGAGCGAGAGCTCCTTAGCTTGAGCGAGATTGACAGTTGTTAAATGCTTGTATGCTCCCATGATTGATTTGTTTACTCTTTTAAAGCATGAAATATGATGCCAACGTTTTATACAATGTGCTTGTGTTTTCTTAAATTTTTGTTGTTTGGGATTTCGTGTTTTTACATGTTGAAACCATTAAAAAGCTGTCAGTTTAGCTTAAGCGAGGGATTTTAGCTTAAGCGAGATCAGTCTCGCTTAAGCGAGAATTTCTAGCTTAAGCGAGATCAGTCTCGCTTAAGCGAGAATTTCTAGCTTAAGCGAGATCAGTCTAGCTTAAGCGAGAATTTCTAGCTTAAGCGAGACCAGTCTAGCTTAAGCGAGATCAGTCTAGTTTAAGCGAGAATTGTTGTAGAATTTTAATTCCTTACTTTAACTTGAACTTGTGGATTGATTCAATTACTTTTAAAAACATGAATTGGGCGAATGGGTATGAGTAGAATGGTTTATGGTCTGTGATTGATAAGTTTAACATGACCTTGGCATGTGACTTGTATGAGATGGTTGGTAATCAAAGTGGCATGGTGTCGGTATGAATTACACTTCTATAT
>Ga0214543_1011766_pt1 | contig 12059 bp, 2 predicted proteins | sample CNSS2metaG_FD_160094 | JGI IMG/M metagenome (GOLD analysis project Ga0214543, IMG submission 160094) | Root nodule microbial communities from cowpea collected in UCLA plant growth center, Los Angeles, California, USA - CNSS2 | ecosystem: Host-associated > Plants > Roots > Nodule | place: USA...
GGAGATGCGAATGAGTTTCATGGCAAACCAAATATTTAGAAGAAATAAAAAATAAAAAGAATATATAGGGTTACTTAATTAATTGTGAATATTTTAATAATTTAAACGAGGATGGAAATATGGCGGGACGGGTATTATGGCGGGGATATATTCATCCCCATCCCCATCCCCATCCCCATACCCAATTGAAAAAATCGGGGATTCCCCATACCCATACCCATACCCAGTCAATGCGGGGATTCCCCGTCAAAATGGGAACGGGTTCGGGCAATACCCACGGGGACGGGTTTATTTGCCATCTCTAGTATGACCACATTGAACAAACTGAACGAAAACTAGGACCAAACTATTATTTAAGCCTAAGTACTAAATTGAATCAAGAAGACATTGAAATCAACACAATAATATTTGATAGTGACCTTGACACGTGGCAATATTGCCACGTGGCACTAACAATGTCACATGTCACAATAGGGACCTAACACATGACATTTTTTTTTTGCAAAAAAAAATAAAAAAAATAAAAAAATAATGAAAAAAACACTGACCGACATGTGACACATCGTTAACGACATTAATAATTTATGTCTGAAAAGGACCTAATTGAAGCACTTTTTCAAAAGTTGAGATGGAATTGACACTTTTTTTAAGAGCGGATACCAGATTAACACCCCTATATCAAAGTGAGTACCATCCGAGTAATTAAACTTATTTCTTTTTGTTCAATTTAGTTACTATATATTTATTTTTGTTCAATTCAATTTCTATATTCGTTATTTTTGTTCAATTTAGTCTCAATTTTGGTTAAAATGAAAAAAATTTATCATTTCCAAATTAAGACCAAATTTACTTTTTCTATAAATATTGTACAAATATTTTTTCTAAAATTGACCCTTTTATTAATTATTTTTGAAATTTAATTATAAATTATTATATTTAATAATAAATTGAATATAATTCTTAGATTCAATGGTTAAATAGAATATAAATTTAAAATATTATTATAATATAATTATTAGATGTTTTTTCTAATAATTATATTCTAAATAAATATAAATATTCTTAAAATTGAAATTTAAAATATTAAAAATATTTTAGAAAACGATACTAATATTTCTAAAATTGACATTTAAATATAAAACATTTTAGGTTTTAATATCTAAAATACAATAAAAATATTAAATGTTTTGGATTTAGATGTCAATTTTTTAGTATATTTTTCTAAATCATTTAATGATTGTATTATAATATATTTTAAATAATTATATTTTATTTAACAATTGATATAAGAATTATATTATATTCAATTTATTATTAAATATAAAAAATTATAATTAAATTTCCAAAATAATTTATAAAAGGGTCAATTTTAAAAAAAAAAAATTGTACAATATTTATAAAAAAAAATTGGTCTTAATTTAGAAACGATGAAATTATTTTATTTTAACAAAAATTTAGACTTAATTGAACAAAAATAATAAATTTAGAAACTCAATTGAACAAAATTAAATATATAGAAATTAAATTGAACAAAAATAAAATATAACAATTACAACACGACCCGAATAGGCTAAGTCGTGTTGGGCTTAAAGATACAGATTTTAAAAAATTCAATTTAAATTTCTTTCATAAAAAATGGATTTTGGATTTCAAATTTGATCAAAATATTTAGACTGAATTTAAATCTTGATCCAAATATTTAGATATGGATTTAAAAAAATAAAATAAACTAGTTTTGATGAAAAAATGGATTTGGGTCAAAAATCCAATTCAATTTTTTGAATCTAAAATAGACGTGAATTGAATCATTAAAATGTATAACACTGACATTAACATGTAACAGAATCCTAATGAAGTTTTCATCGACAAACTCACTCTATGCGAAAAAACTAAAACTATATATCTTATAGTTCTATAAGCATCAACTCATTAAAGCAAACAACCGCGTCTCACGAAGAGGCTTATAATATATCAATGTAAAAACATGTATATGTAAAATATAATATAATAACAAATATGGTTATTGAAACTATAAGGATTAAGAATAAATTTTTATTATTTATTATTTATTATTTATTTTGAAATTATTCATTTGGTCTCTCGAAATAATTTTCAAACTAAAGTAATTAAACATGCATTTAATATATTTATTTTCACTTTAGCATACAATTTATTTTGAAATTTCTTGGTGGACATATTTTATGAAATTGATATTTATATTTTTGAAATAATGGTAAATGTAAGATAATGTGAAAATTACGAAGAAAGAGTTGATTATGTATTAAAATTGTTTTCAATAAACGGCAAGAGTTGCGTTTGAATAGGTCATAGAAAGTTTTCATCGACAAACTCACCCTTAAAGATTACATATTTTATAGTTTATTTAAGCACCAACGTATCGAACACAAATATATATATATATATATATATATATATATATATGTCAAATGAAATTTTCCTTGAGAGACTCATTATAAGGTCGAAGACTATATAGTTTATAATATTTATCTTACAACACCATTTGTATAAAACACTTTTTACCAAAAAATTTGTAAAATACTTGCAAAATTTATAATTTTGTAGAAAACAATTATCCACGAAGAATTTATCTGCCAATTAAAATTTTTAGAAAAAATAGAAAAAAAAGTCTTTTGTTGCAATTTTTTTAACAAATTTGCAAAAAAAATCTCATGTAATATGAAAAATTATAGTAGTTATTGTGGCTTGATTATGATATAATTTCCTTTTAGTAATTATGTCTTTGAATTTTTTATTAAATCATGATAAATTATTTTTGAATTTTAAACTTAAAAGAAAAATAGTTAGATTAATAAAGAATAGATTTATTTTTAAAGATATGTTTTAACCATCGACTTTTATACCACTTGTTAGGTTTACAGTTTTACTGGAGAGACACAAACACTAATAAGACCTAAATCCAACCATATAAGGCATTGACATCACTCTTAACCCAAAACCTTGAGGTTATGAGTCTTTATCCTTATATAGTGTTTTACTTTCTCATTTCTAGTTAATGTAAGACTTAGTAGACTCACACTTGAATATATAACAATATTATACAAGTGATACAAGAATATGTCCTTAAATATAAGAATATCCATTGAAAAAAAATAAAATCAGAAAATTTTATTTAAAATAATATTAATCTCATATACAATTTTATAAATTTTAAATGTATTATTTTGCTCCCAAAATTATTGGTCATATCCGCTACCACCGAATATATGGTCTTCACAAAATGTTTAGTTTGATTTTTAGAATTTCGAATTCACATTATTGATGTGAAAATAAAAAAGTAGTACCATTAATATCACGGTACATAAATAAGTACATGTATTATTGTGTAGTATATAGCAAATTCTTCACTTTTATCCTAATGCTATCGTCATGTATCTTTTTTAACGAGGCAGATAGAATCTGAAAATTTATTAACGACACCATTCTTCCCAAGATAACATTTAAAGTTCCAACACCATTGATTACGTTGAAATTCATTCATAAAGTTGCCTGTTTTCGCACAATAATATGAACAACATGTCCTCATACATCTCAATAAAAAAGTTTTTGGAATGATTCTTTCAATTAAGAACAAATTAAAGTTGGAAGAATTAAAAATTATTTTACTTTGGAAGTGTAGAATATATTGGGATTAGAATTTGAAATAGATTTTTTCAAACTTTAGTAATAGAATTCACCTATTCACAAAGCTTTCAATTCTCGGTTAGTTATTATAATTAATAAATTAAATTTATTTATTTTAATGTCGATTTAGTATAATTTCCTTGTATTTCTTTTGTTCATTAAAAAATATGGACTAACTATATGACCAACTAATTTTGTAGTTTATTCTATTCATTTGCTTTGGGATTTAAAATCACATGTTTATATATTAATTTATTGGATCAAATCTAATAAAATACCAGTACACTAAGGGTTTTTGTCCCGATTATTTTTGTTATTTTTGCTCGATTTTAGAATCGAGGCATATTGAACGGCAAAAGGGAATGACTTTTGACTTCGGGTGGTAACCGAAGGCATAGAGACACTTTACTGCCTTGGTTCTAGAGGGACTGAAGCCATAGAGATACTTTTTTGTCTCGGGTCTTGTCTGAACTGAAACCATAGGTTTATAAAAATTTTAATTAATTTAAAAATTCGAAGAGCATTTGACCTTGGTTATGGTAAGAACCGAGGCCATAAACCATCTTTTTTGCTTCGGTTATGGTTACAATTGATGTCATATACCACCTTTTTGCTTCGGTTATGGTAAGAATTGAGGCCTAATATACTATTTTTTTAAAATACATTTTCTATTTTATTGTTATTCCCACATTTAAACCTACATTTTTTTTTTCAAAAAGTAGAATAGACCAGAACAAAATATTTTATGAAACATCCACAATCGAAATAAATTTAAAAGACAATTAGAATATCCACAATCGAAATACATATCTTAATCAATACTATTATACATCTGAATTATAAATTTTGCACATGCTATTTTACCAAACTTTATGGGCTTCGCGGAAATTGGCGCAGGACTCTTGAATGTCTACAAAATAAGACATTAACTTAAGTTAGTATATAGAAAGACAATATTGCAAAGTATTCGTTTTAATTCAAATATATATTACCGTTTCCCAATTAGTTGTAATGCGAGCACACATAATGCTTGTCATCCATTACATTATATAGTAACCGCACTCGTATGAGCCGATTTGTCTATTACACTACATTATATCAACAACATTCCAATTAATTAAGGAAGAAAATCAAATCAAACAATTATAAATATATGGATAAAAATATCAAACCTGGAGGGAACACCATGCAAGACATTTTGCCTTAGCCATTGATCTCCCTAACAACATGTTATGTCCATTAATTGAACTATGATAAATGGAATAAGTTAGGATACTTTTATATAAATTATTAGTATTGTATCCCCTTATATTAATTTTTTAAAAAAATGTAGCTTCTTCAAAATGAAAACTCGAGGACGATACATAATCTTCGTATTAAATCTCAAACGGGAAACTAAGGCTAACTCACACTATAAGAAAATCAAACAACATATTTAAACAAATAATTAACCACATATATAAAATATAAAACTAATACATAACAAACTACAAAATCATAGGAAAATATTAGAATTAGGAACCTGAAGTGTAAAAAGCGAATGACAATGGAAGATGATGCAATGCAACACTAACCACGTTTTCGAAAGCTACACGACACAATAAAAAACACAAGAGAAGGTCATAAATAATAGAAAAAGGCAAAAACAACCAAAACTCTTAACAAAATATATTACCTATTAAATTGTAGTGTTGTTACAATGCTCTTAAATTCAGACCAAATTCTCTTACAAAACTACTCAAAACACCCCACACAATTTCAAACCCAATGCAAATCAATTATCGCGACTCAACAATAACCCAAATTGAAAATAAATATATACAAAACAAAAAACAAAAGGAAAACGTGTGGGAAACTTACCTTGGAGGAACGACATCGCAATGGTGGCCAAAAAACGAAGAAAGAGGTGTAGGAAATGGTCGTGCACGAAATGGAGGTGCAACGAAACAACGGTGGTGACGTGACGGTAGCCGGAGCAGCGTGGTGGCAGGTGCAGGTTGCAGGGAGAGAGAAGAGAGAAATGGAGTTGCAGCGAGAAGAGAAGAGCGCGTGGAAGAAGAAGAGGAAAAGAGGTTCGCGTTTTTAGCCCTAATTAAACTCTGTGGCCTTGGTTCAATTGATAACCAAGGCATATGATAGGTTTTGGCACCGATCGCCTGCCACTCGAGGCCAAGTATGTAACGGCTAGTGACATTTTTGAAATATTAGTCAAGTTTTGGCTTTGGGTCTCCGCAATCGAGGCATATGTGAGCTTTTGATACCGAATTTTAATGAACCAAAACATAAAACACTTTTTTGCTTCAGATATTCTGTGAACTGAGGCATAAAAGTTGGTTGGAATTGTAAAAATGTCACCGCATCATTATATGTTTCGGTTCTTGAATAACTGAGGCGAGTTAAAAACAATAATATGCACTAGTGAATATATATGTTGATTTTGTAGCTAAGGAATAATGAATCTAGAAGCCATTATCATTTCATATTAGGTTTCTTGTCAATTTAGACAAAATGTAGAATCTTCATTATTTATACCATTTTACAACTCATTATTCCATCCATGAATAACTAGGAACAAGGAGAAATCAACATAACAAACAATCTTATTTTTAACATATAAATTTGTGTAAAAAAATAAAGTTATACCATTATGTAAATTTCTTCAAATTCAAAATGTTTGTGATTTATGAATATTTGCTACTACATTGGTTTTTTAAAAATAGTTATAGTGAATGACCTTGTCATCTAATTCTGAAAATTTATGTATGAAATATCCATTAATGTGAGTGGTGGAGGATTGTTTCAACCAGTATTACCTTGATGATAAAATTGTTTTGTGTGACACTTAATAAAGAAAAGAAAAATTATAAATTACACATAAAAATTTGACAAGAATTGAAAAAGTGTTGAAAAGGACATGAAATTTATCTTTAACAAACAAATGAGAAAAGTGGCCATTTGATTGGGTCAAAGAACAAAGCCTGTTGGTCAAAATCAATTCCCGCAATTCATGTATTTTGTTTTCTTTCAAATGTCTTTTCTGTTTTTCTTCTTCTTCTTATTTGCCTGAATGTTATTTTTAATGGCTTTCGTAACGAATCTCTGTATTCATGTAAGGTGACAGTGTATAAACATCAATGTTCTAAAAAAATGATGAGTAAGAGTATTTATATAAAAAGAAAATAATACACACAATCTCCCAATTATAATAACTATTTTCAAATTTATATTAAGAATTGATTATCGGTGTAAAATATATCTAAACTTAAACTTTATTGATTAATAAAGAATTACCAAATTAGAAATTATTGTTTGTGCGATAAATATTATTATTTTCAATTCTACGATAACTTGTTTGTAAGGACAAATTTATACCTACTCATATAATGAAAGTAGCTTGACCACAAGTCGTATATGTTGTAGGTCAAACAAATAACATATCTTGTTAGTATATTAGGATATATATTTAAATAATTCTGATATATAATATAAGACTCGAAAATAGATGATACGAGAGATCCAACAAATAACAAATATCGTTAGAGTAAGTCTCTAAATGACTTTGATAATATATATTTTAAATCTAAGTCAATTTTAGAAAATCAATTTATAAAGTAAAATTTGTAATCAAGTATATAATGAATAATATCATAAATCCAACAAATTATAAATCTTGTTAGAATAGACATCTAAGTAACTCTAATATTATATTAAAAATTAAACTTCAAACCTAAGTAAATTTTACAAAATTAATTTTTAAAGTTATATTTATATTTACTTATATAATATAAATTTATCTTATTTTTGATGAATATCGAATCATCGATATATTTATTTGAGAAGATTGATGGAAAGAAAAAGAGCTTTTATTCCTCTAGCAAAGATTTGTTAGAAAAGTAAGTTGTGATTCACCCAACCTAGACGATGAGAAAAGAAAAAAGAAGTTGTGATCGAAATTGGGAGCATTTAAGCTAACATTATTCCTCTGAGTTAATTTTCCAGTTGAAGATAGTTGTTGGGCAGTGGCACACATCACAGTGACCTCTGTGTCTGTCTCTGATCCAAGTGGTCCATGGTTGGATATAATTACTCATCAATCAATTAGCTAGGGTATGCCATGCTGTTTCATTGTACTAGAGAGATGGAATAATATTTCAAATATCAACATTGCAATAATAATTCTTTCTTCCATTCTTCAACTTCAACCCTCTCTTCCTTATTCTTATCTACAGGTTGGTAGCTAGTAAGGTACTACGGTATTTGTACATACATCCACCAAACCAATTTAATAATTTCACACTTATAAATTATTATTTTTTTCATATCACCTTTTATTCAAGTTTACACACTGGAGTATCTTATTATTGTGTAAATCATATAAGTTCAACAATCTATATATAATTAAGAACTATTAAAGATAACATAACTCATTATGCAACTTCACTCATATTCAGTTCCACTTTTCGACACTTACCAAACATAACTCATACAAAAACCAAAGAACATAAGCTATAAATATCATGAAGATTTCAAGTTCTAAGACTCTACAACAACTCATCAACTGAAATTATTTTCTAAAATCGTCGTAACTAGAGTTTTAGACCTATTTTTAAATGATTTCAAATTTATTGTAAAGTTAACGTTCAATGGCTACAACTCTTATGAAGATCACTAAGCCAAATTAGACCAGAATTAAATCTATTGAGCAAATTTTTTATCGACTCTGAAATTTATAGGAGTAAAACACACCTTCTATCCACCTCAAATCCGTTAGGTGGTTGGGCAATTTACTAAGCAATTTTTTTCACAGTAAAAATCAACTCCTATCTGCCTTAAATTCCTTCTGTGGTTGGTGAATGCCCTAAGTGAATTTTTCATAGTAAAAATAATTTCCTCTTTGCATCAAATTTGATATGCAGTTGTTGGAGAATCCACTAAGCAAATTATGCAATAAAAAGGAGGTTTGTAGAGTTGCAAATTGCTCAAACACCATTGTAAACTATACAATAATTCTTGAAGGATTGTATTAATATATTTTTTATGCTATTAATCTGACTTTGAATATTATTATGAAATGTCTTATTTTATTAGTTTTATACTACTAAAATGAGATGTTACATTAATAGTATCAAAGCAGTTTGTTCTTAAGATGACCTGAGGATTGAGAGTTTGTCATGTCTTGCAGGTTTAAGTATTCAAGTTTAAAAGAGTTTGTTTGAGAAACTATAAGTATTAACAACATAAAACATCTTGATAGAGTAATAAGGGTGAACACAAATGACTAGATCAGATATAGTTTTCCTTTCTTAATTCTAATGGTTTAGGGAAAGAAGAGATAGACAAAAGGTTTTGCTAGTTGAGTGTGCCTAGTCCAAAGATTCAAGTCGAGTGTGCCTAGGGCAGATAATCAAGTTGAGTTTGCTTAGGCCGAATAACGAGTCGACTTAACCCGGATTGAAAGTCGAGTTGAGTCGGTATGGGTCAAAGGTCTTGCCGAGTCGACCCTGATTGAAAGATCGAGCTAAGTTTGCTCACTATTAAGGTCGAGATGAGTCAAGCTCAAGCCAAAGAATCAAGACGACTAAACCTAGGCTGAAATATATTCATCTTAGCCCAAACTGAAGGTTGAGCCAATTTGGCTTGAGTAAAAGGTTGAGATAAGTTTGATGACTAAAGTTCGAGATCAATTCGGTGACCGAAGGTCGAGTCAAGTCAATCGAAATTGAAGGCTGAGCCTGGTCGACCCCAATAGAAGGTTAACAAGGGTTGGTCAAGCAAGAAGGGTTGATCAAGAAGGCCGGGATAAATCAGTCCACACCGGATGTCGAGTCCAATCAACCAGGACTAGAGGTTAATGTGAGTTGGCTACAGTGAAGGTTGAGCCAAGGCAACCCATGCCGAATATCGAGTTGAGACGACCCTGATGAGAGGTTGGGCTGAGTTGGTCTCGACTAGAGTTTGATATGAGTCGGTTCCTACCAGAGGTCGAGACAAGTGAACCCCAAATAAAAGTCAAGACGATTAAATATGGATGAAAGGTTGAGATGAGTTGACTCCGACCAAAGGTTTAAACTAGTGGACCTAGGTTGAATTTTGAATTTAGTCATCTTGGGATGAAGGGTTTAGTTGAATCATCCCGAACCCTACATTGAGTTAAGTTAGCATAATCCCAGGTCGAGTTGAGTCGACTTAGGCCAAAGTCGAGTAGGGTCGAACCAAGTCCAAGTGGAACCTAATCGATACAGGCCTATGTTGAGTTAAGTTGGTTTGGTCATAGGTTAACTCAAGTAACCTCTGACTGATGTTAATAAGTTAAGTCGGTCTGACCTATGTTTAATAGACGTAATAATTATGTATATTAAATTGATCTCATTGAATTTAATCTAAGTGTAACATTGTGTGAGAAAAAAATATTCATCATGCTTAATAAAACTTGTTAATATTGCTCATTATAACATTATATTATGGTTATTTACTTTAATTTTAATAAGTTTACGTGTTTATTGTGATATAAGAATGAAAAAATTAAGGGCTAAATATGTTTTTAGTCCCTTAACTTTTAGTAAAAATTGGAATTAGCCCTTCTTTGAAACTTTGGCCTAATTTAGTCCCTCAACTTTAAAAATACGTGAATTTAATATTCTTAACCAAATTTTGTTAAGTTTACTTGACATATCAAATGTGTTTCATGATAGTTATTTAACTAACATTGAAGCGGAAATGTGTCAAACAATGTAAATAACTGAAATACTATCACGAAACATATTTCAAACGTTAAATAAACTTAACAAAATGTGATTAAAAGCACTAAAATCACGCATTTCTAAAATTGAGGGACTAAATTGGTTCAAAGTTTCGAAGATGGACTAATTCTAATTTTTTATTGAAAATTAAGGTATTAAAAATATATTTAATCCTAAAATTAATTATGTTAAAATTATTTTATTGAAAGTAAAAAAAAATATCGTTTAATTTTTCTAAAAAGGCTTAAATGACAAACACTCATATTATCATTTTTCAATGGGTTAGAAGTCCAAAATTGATCACACGGGTTGACTTACCACGAGTTGAGTTAAAAAATGGCTAGCTCAATCCAACTCACTTTTTGGTCACTCAGAAATTCGATAACCCGGCTCAATCCACCATGGGTTGGCGGGTCAGTGAGTTGGCTCAATTAAAAATGTTTTTTTATTATTAACTCAATTCATTTTTATATATTAATGGATTTCAAGTTTTCACTCAATTCTCCAAATATTATTGTAAAGATAATAATTGAAAATTAAAGTATCAACTTAGATAAGTTGACTAACCAAAAAATTAAGCATCCAAAGTATTCAAACATTATTGAACAACATATGGTATTTAAAAATATCATATTGAGAAACTATATAATTAAAACTGATAAATAATTATAATTAAAAAATTATAAAGAAATGGTAAAAAAAATAATAAGGTGCTATTGTTGGTGAGTTACGAGTCAAACAACCTTCATCTCGAAGCCATTTAATCCATGGGTTAAGTGAGCTGGGTCAGTACAATCCACCTTTAAAAAAATAAAAAATTTCTCAACTCAATCCAACTCAAACTCTTGATGAGCCGAATTGACCAATAAATTATAATTCATTTTGATATATATATATATATATATATATATATATATATATATATATATATATAATATATATAAACTATATATTTTTTTTTTTTTTTATTTTTTTTAAAAAATATATTACATAAATCAAATTACATAACTTGTGAGTTGTAACATCTCTAGGGAATATTACTTAAAAATAAATAATAAAAGAAATAAATTCTTTAACAGTCATCTCGATAACAATCCCAACGCGGGAAAAACTTAAATTTATTAGAATAGTGCGCCAAATCTCATAATTAAATCCATAAAATGTTACAAGTTTCCAAAATTTGTATTTAAAACATGAAATACAAATGAGCAAGACTCTAGCTCTAATCCCATACTAGCCCTCACTCCGCCATCTGAACATCCTCAGCACCACCTGTATCAACATCTGCTCCCGTGTAACGAATTACACGATCATCGCCACACACAAACAGAAAGGGTGAGCTGAGAAAATAAAATAACAAGCATATAAAACACCAGATAGATCATATACCCGTCTTATTCATTATATATAATTCTTGGCCAAGACCTTAACCCCAAGACTTATCAGTCTTCAAATCATACAATTGGTTAGCCTTGGACTCGGGAACATGATGCTCACACGAACCTGCCCGCTCGTGGCCTTGCCTCTAAGAACCTCCTCGCTCGTAGTCCTACTCTACGGACCTGCCCGCCCGTAGTCCAACACATGTGATCCACCAGCCCCCGTACCTCCCCGCACGTGGCATCTCTCAACGTGAGCACGGAACATACGAACCTA
>Ga0214543_1011767_pt1 | contig 12058 bp, 6 predicted proteins | sample CNSS2metaG_FD_160094 | JGI IMG/M metagenome (GOLD analysis project Ga0214543, IMG submission 160094) | Root nodule microbial communities from cowpea collected in UCLA plant growth center, Los Angeles, California, USA - CNSS2 | ecosystem: Host-associated > Plants > Roots > Nodule | place: USA...
GGGGGGGCAATCATAATAGACTTGGGCACCCTGTACTATCGAAGGCTCTATTTGGTTTATTGTAGCCTTCACCTAGAACTAAAGATCAAATCATTCAGCACTGATGTTTTCTGCTTTCCCAGTATACATTCATTACAATCCTGCACATTATGATGTGGCAACTTACTCTATGTAAATATCTTAACGAGAAATTGATTCATTCTTTTTATTCCATCATGCTGATTATAATGAGTTTTTAATGACTAGGTCATGCAATTTGTTTTCTCTTTGTTGTCTATATCTGTGAATTATAACTTAATAATAACTATACCTGATGGGTATATTTTAAACTGCTCACAAATGGATTGAAACATAGTTATAAAATATGAACTGTAAATACTCAAACACTGGAGTTCTTATAACCAGATGCATCGCAAGTTAAATCAATACTTGAAATCCATACCAGTGCAAGGCTGGGGCTCAAAATTCCATGGTTGATCACTTTTTAACTGGAGATTATGTAACTAATAATCAGATAACTAAGGATTTAGATAGTTTAATATTGAATGGTGAAATGAATCAACATGGATTTGCTCTACTCTGTTGAGAATGCATCTGGCACAATGAATGTGCTTTCTCGGAGAGCTCCAATAGTTAACTTACAAGTTTATACCTTATTAGTCTTTCCCTTTTGTTGTTTGTTGTCATTCACTTGTCACAATTATTGACTTTAATTCATGAGAAAATTTCTAAATTTTTATAGTTCAATTCATAATATTGTGTCTAATCTTTTGTAGATTTTCCATCTCAATGAACGGATTGAGAATATTAATGATCAGTATTGGACACTTCGAGCAGAGGAGGTAAATATTTGTATATATACTGCTTTATAAAATTCTTTTTAACAGTTTAGATATGTTGTCAAGTCTGAATGAGTAGTTATGGGGATTATTGTTAAAAAGCAATATCAAGAAACTGTGATGATCAAGATTGAGACATGATTATATATATTTTTAGAACAATGGAAGAAGGTATGACTGTATTTTGTTATAACGGAATGTGTAAGTGTGACTGAGTAGGATTTGGGATTATTGTTACAATAGATTGTTGAGAAGAAAAGAGTTTTTCTATTGGATTGTAAATTCAGTATGATACCAGTTTCTAGTTCCTATTAGTTCTTAACATTTGAATATAAATGTTTAAATGACAAACCCTACTTATTGTGCTTGTAAAACATGATTGTGAGCGATGTTAATAGCTGCCCCATGTGCCATTCCTTTTGAACGATGATTCACTTCCTAGGTTGTTTATGTTCACTTGTAAATGTCTCTTCCATAGATCATGCATGAGTTGACAAACTACACTTACATCATAAGCTATGTCGGGTCTATTGCAGGCTAAGTAAATAAGCTTCTCCACAAGTCTTTAATATTATCCTTTATTCACAATAGAACTACCTTCATCATTCCCAATTCTATGGTGGTTCTGTTCTATAGGACTTGTGGGGTTCTTGCAATCAATCTTATCTTCTTTCTTTGAGAAGATGAAGAACGTACATCCTTTGAGAGAATTAAAGATCTTTCTTGGAGTAAGTTACCTCTATCCCAAGGAAGTACTTTAGTTTTCATAGATTTTTCATTTCAAACTAACCAGCAAGCTTTCTTTCAAGATTTGTTTTTCATGTTCATCATCTACAACTATTACGTCATTATCATACACCAAAGTATGGTAAGTTTACCTTCTAGGGAATGCTTAATGAACGGGGTATTGTCTTCTTGACTTTGTTGATAATAACCCGAGTGAGTCTACCAAACCATCCACAAGGTGACTACTTAAGTTTGTACAAAGCTTTCTTCAATTTATACACATCTTCCTCTAGACCTAAATCCTGGAGGAATCTCCTTGTTGACTTCTTCCTCTAAATGTCCATGCAAGAAAACATTCTTCATATCAAAATATTGTAATTTCCAACCAAAATATGTTGTTTGTGAGAATATTCAAACATTATTGATATGTCACTGGAGCAAATGTCTCCTCATATTCAACACCATAAGTTGAGTATACCTTTGTAATGATCCAATGAGCCTATAGAATTATATTTTACATTATAAGCCCATGTGCATCCTACTAACTTTTTATCTTGTGGCCTTTCAACAATCCCCATGTCTATTTTTTTATTTTTACTATACAGTCATTCCTTCGTTCATGGTTTAAAACTTCTCAAAGAGGAAATTTTGGTGATTCATAGATAGGTGTTTAGTGGACACAAAAATGAAAAATAGGATACTTGGTCGAACATTGATTTCCTTTTCTCCAAGCTATGGACAAGTTATCAAGGTTTAGGTTCATGATTATTATTCAAGAAATTTTCCAAAGGTTCAAGGGTGTCATAAGAATAAATGCGTATCCCTAGCTCAAACGATTGGAGTTGTTGTTGGATCACGTTGGGTTGTTTATTTCTTTAATATTGCATATGGAAGAAACTCTCAACGCAAATAATTTTTGGAGCTAACCCTAAGGATCAAAGTCGCCCCTATTAGGGGAAACATCAAAGACATCCATAAGAGATGTGCCAATAAAAGTATCAAGAGCACCAAGAGTAGTATCTGTATGATGTGGTGCCTCTATGAAAGGGAAAAAAGATTGAGCTACTATACAACTCTCTTCTTGAAGCTAAAGACGTATTTAAAAGGATTCAATTTTATCAAATAGTGATATTCATAAAGGTAAAAAACTTTCGATTCACAGAAGTTTAACATCAATACCCCTTTTTATCATAAGTATAACCAACAAATATGTATTCAACAACTCTAGCAAAATTGACTATGAATGTGGACAAACACAACATATCTCGAAGCTTAACATTGAAGGCTAGAAAGCAAAGCAGCAAATGTAAACAAAGAAAAGAGAGAGGGTAATTGGTTGGTAAGGTATGCAGTGTTATAAGTACAATATTAAATGCATTACTAGAAGTTGGTAGAATATTAAATGTATTATTAGAAGCTAATAGAAAGTTAAGAACATTCTAGAGATCTCTTTTTTTTAGTGTTAAAGTTCTCTACATGTAGAGGCTAATGTATTGTTTCAAATGAATCAATTGAATAACAATCTTCTTTCATTTATATTAATTTTCTCTAGTTGGTATTAGAGCTCCCAATCTTGGGGGCCCTACTTCCGCATTTCTTCTCCATCTTAGTTACGGTTCCTTTTAGGGTTGCCTGAAGTGCTCCCAATTCCTTTAAATATTGGGATTGCTTGAAGTGCACCCAACATATGATTTTGTCCGTTCTTGCACCTTGTTGTCCACCAGAGTTGTTGCTGGACATTCGTCGAAGTTGTTGGACCTTCATTGTGCATTCGCCAAAACTATTGCCGATTCCTCGCTGAAGTTGTTGTTGAGTAGTTGTCGGGCTTTCTTGTTAGAGCTTTCGCCATTGCCATCATCAAAATCGTCATTGTCGCTGCCGCCTCAACATATGGATCCTTTTGTTATTGTTCTCTTTTTATTAAGGGGGGGCTAAGGAATCCTATTATTTACTTAAGCATGGAAGTTCTACTAAGTAATGTTGGGCTTCTTACTTCAGAGATACATGCACTATGTGTTGAAATTGAATGTTTGAAATCTCTTATGGAGTCCACTAGTAAGTCACCTTCTTGTACTAGCTCTCTAGCTATGACTGATAAGAACTTCAATTCATCTTTTGATGTTTCTAAAACTCTACGTAAGGACTCTTGGGTTCTCGACTCTGGTGCCAAAGACCATATGACCCCTCATTCATCTCTTTTATCATCATATGTTTCTCTTTTCAGAAACCAAATTACTGTTGTCAATGGGATTCATATACCAATAATTGGACGTGGTAATGTTTCCTGTTTGCCATCCCTCAATCTTAAAGATGTTATTCATGTTCCAAACCTTTCTAATAATCTTATTTCCATTAAAAAACTTACGCATGACCTAAAGTGTTATGTAACATTTTTTCCCACTCATTGTATTTTTCAGGATCTTGCCACGGGGAGGACGATTTAGAAATATGAAGGAATAGGGAGGGTTGTATTGTTTTAACTAAAATAAGATCAGTATTAGTGAACAAATGGGTACCTCTTGTCTCCAATCTTGCACTACTTTTTAGTCCTCTCAAATTTGGCTTCTCCATCGTTGTCTAGGACGTCCTTCCTTTCCCTTTCTAAAGTTCATGTTCCCTTCCTTATTTTCCAAAGAGTTTGTTGAGTCATTTAAATGTGATGTATGTCAACTTGCAAAACACCATTGGGCCACATGTCCTCCTAGTAATACAATTAGTGTCCATCCTTTTGAGTTAACTCATTCTAACCTTTGGGGGCCTACATCAAACTATAGTATTTCTAGTGTTAAATGGTTTGTCACGATTATTAATGATTGTACCCGTGTTACATGGATTTTCCTCATGAAAGAAAAATCTGAAGTTTTTACTTTATTTGTCAAATTCTTCCATATGGTAAAAGCACAATTTAGGAAGTCAATCTAATGTTTACACTCTCAAAGAACATGGCGACTCCTTCCATGGGGTCTCATTCATTTTGACCATTTGATGAGCCTTGTTACTTTAAACAATATAGAAGACTTTAGAAAGAGAAGAAAAAGAAAGTCTTTCCTTCCCAAGAATTCTATGGTCATATTAAGGATTCAATCTTGATAAGAACTTAAAAATCTAAGTAACGAACAAAATTTATTATATGCGTTTACTCAAATAAGTTGGTCTCTTGGACCTGAAAGGATTTTTGAATGACTCAAAGTCTTGGTGTAATGTATTCTAAGATAGCAAAAATGGATAAAATGAGATTCATTCTTTTCTAGCCATCCATTTAGGCTGGGATTTGTTATAGTATGATGTTAAAAATGCGCTCGGTCGTGGAGACCTAGAAGTGGAGTTCTACTTGGATAGTCCTACTAGATTCTGTACTCAGTGGAAAGAACAGGGTGTGCAAGCTGAAGAAAGCTTTGCATGGTCTCAAACATATTTCCAGGCATGCTCTAAAAGATTCACCCAAGGTATATTATCCATGGGGGAAATACTACCCTAGGCTTCACTTGTTACTACGCAATATTTGTTAGGGAAATATGACAATTGCCAATCCCATGACAGATTTGTGGAAAACAGGACAGGTGTTATGGGGTAACAAGCTCAGGTTGAATTTGAACGATAGAAGTCTACCATCCCAGACCTTTCAATTTTGGCAGTTCCAAAATTTCCAAACCATTTGTCTTCGATGTTATTTACTGTCTTGATATGGAGCTATGCCTTTTCTCCTAGCTCATTATTCTTAATTTTACAAGTTGCATTTTCAATTTCCTTTTGATTTAGATTCCAGAGGAAGAGAAAAACCTCGGCCCTCAGCATCGGTTGATCCATGTTTATCATTTCTTGAAAGACACAAATCAAAATCAGGTGCTTTGCCCCCAAATTTGTCTAATATAAAATTAATTTATGTGAAATTACTACCCTTGAATTTTCTAACATTTTTGTTTTCTTATGTATTGTTGTGGCTTGAAAATACCAGCAAGTTCAGAACTTCGGACATCCTTTTTTCTTAGCGATCCATGAGGGTGAGACATTAGCTGAAGTCAAATTGCGAATACAGAGCAAGTTGCAAGTTCCAGATGAGGAGTTTTCCAAGGTAAATATTGCTAAAGTGACTGAATTATGCGCTCTTGCTTTTACCATGTGTTTAAATATAGGGAATTTTACAATTTCAAGGACATTAAAATACACTAATAACTGTTTCATTTTTCAATGTTTTGTTTAGAAAATACAATTCAAATTTATTGAATTTTAGTTTTCCTTTTTAGACAGTATTTCAATTATTACCATATAAAAAAAATTATTTTAGTATAAGCAATATTTAAAAATTCAAAGTTGTCAAGTAATTGACTAATCCCAGCTGAAATAACCTTGGCCAGTGACAATCAAGAGAAACCTATATTATACTTTTGAACATTGTTGGTCGAGATTAATTTTTTTACTAACTTTTGGGTTAGTGTCAACTGAAAAATTCCCCTGGCTAACATTGGTCCAAAACAATCATAATCATGAGTGATAGAAAGTTTCAGTAGTCAGCATTAGAAATCTAATGATCAGCTTCAGCTTGATTTGGGCTTAAAAGGTGATGGTTGACGTCATTTGAAAAAGCGACGTTGGATTTATAATGAGATGAGGACATCTAGGTTGAGGTTGACGTGATAATGTTTAAACTTTTGCCAAATCGAGAAGAGTACGGAAAGACAGATGTGAGAGAGAGAAAGAGAATGAAAATTTTCAAATCCTAACTTTTGGTAGAATGTGAAATTCTATTTCAATAATCAAAATATTCTTAAAGTTTTAGAATTTCAAATTATTTTTAAATTCTCTATCCCAGCAACATATTTTGTTATAATGCATTTCAAATTTTCTATTAAAACTTTTCATCCTCCAAAAACCTATCCAAACTCTTAAGCATTTGATGCATCTATGTGCATGTTACCTAGTCATATCAAATTGGAACTAATAATATCTGCAAATTTTATTTAGTTGGGTTGGAAACAGTTTTGACTTCACAACACAATTTTTTAAACATTATTGCAGTTTTATCACTGAGTGATTTTACACAACCATCCTTTCTATTAGACACCTCTGTTTCCTACTTCTTTCATCGTATCACGTCGTATCTGGGTGTATTATGTATTACTTGCGTCATGTTTCGTCTAATCTAACAGGTTCACAAAATTGCATATATGGTCAAGTAATTGAATTTAAAGTACTTCGTAAAATTTTTCAGTCCTTTTTAACCAAAATCTTTAGGTAGGAAAGATTTAGCTTCAATGACTAATGTATGGTATTTATTCTGTCTTCCTGTAGTGGAGATTTGCATTTTTGTCATTTGGTCGTCCGGATTATCTTCAAGATTCAGACATTGTTTCCACTCGGTTTCAGGTCTGCCTATCTTCTTTTCCCTTTTGGTTATGACTGTTACAGTGCGTAATCGAGAAAAAAAAAATGCTTTTTTGTGCAAAATTAAGTTAATCTATTTTTTATTGTTCAGAGAAGGGATATATATGGCGCATGGGAGCAGTACCTCGGACTGGAACACACTGACAATACTCCTAGAAGATCGAATGCAGCGAATCAGGTATAGTATTATTATGTTATGAAGCTTGCTCGTCATTTTTCTTCAAGGAATGGGGGTTGGTGGGTTTGTGCTCCTTATCATAAATGGGTATACGTGGTCAACGATGGGTAAATAGACGAAATTTGTTACAACTCTAGAAACTTGAATTTTAAAATTTGAATAAACGACTTGTACTTGATAAAAAAAAAAAAAAAAACATAACATCCTATTTTACTTTCCAACCATTCCATGATTGACCTTTGCACCGAACCTGCCCCCTAAATGTTAACAGCAAAAGTAGATATAGATGGTTGTAATGTTACTGGAATTAATTTTATTGCTGGTTTCAGAAACCTACTATATGATTATTTATTAATTTTGCAGAATCGTCACCCATTCGAGAAGGCAGTAAAAATCCATGTTTAGAAACATGTTTCATCTTGATAAGTCAATTTTGTATTTCAGCTGCACTTAAAGTGGTCTGAAGGGAACAAGGAATGTGGAGAAGCTACCAATCTTTTTCAGGGTAGTCTGCTGAAACCATAATTTTTTTTAGCTGAAGTTTAGGCTCCAATAGTAATTTAAACTCGTCTTGAGCAAACAAATCTTTGGTGGTTAAGTGGTTGGATTTGATGGTCCCTTTCCATTTTGGTACATAACATTTTGGGGCTGGTTTTTTTGTATAAAAGGTATAGGAATATAGCTATAGTTAACTCTTTCCTTTGGCCCACTGCACCATTGTGGGATTTTCATTTCCTTCAGTTAGTGAGGCTTCGAAGGATGGGGAAATATCTATAATGCTTCTTTGTGTTAAAAGGAAAAGATTGCTTTTTCTTATGCTTCATTCAATGAACGGGGGTTCCAAGATGGATTGCTTCGGAAAAATCTTCATAGCAGAGCTTTATATTCATATAATTTAGGCAAAAATTTACAATCCGTCAGAAATTTAATTAAAGATCTTCATGTGTGGTTGAAGTTTTATTCCCATGAATTGCGACTTGAGTGAGTAGACTATATTTTTGGAAATATAACGTTATCTTATAACTAATCAATCTACGGGCGGTATTAAATGGTTGGTATGGTTTGTGTTCAGGTAAAGGACATGATTGGATACAAGCTAGAAAACTCTAGTTTCGTTAAGAAGCTTGTCAAAATTTTAAAAAAATTAAATACACAATTTAACCCTCTCTTAACCTATATTTTGACCTATTTTCCATATACCCAATTTGAGCTATTTGGGCTATGTCAAGTTGTCATTTGCAACTAGCAAAAGGTTTCACACTAATTACAAGGGATTAAAACGTTCTTTTTTTCTCTCTTTCTTCTACTTTTATCTTAAAATATACATAAAAAAAAAAGTTTAGGCTATCTATTGATCTCTCCCGATTCAACATTGTGTAAACAACATCTTTCCTAGTTATACACTAATAAGTTATTTTACAAGCTTAATTCTCATCATAGAGGATAAAGATAATAAAGCTCCTTACTTTTCTATATGGTAACCTCCATCGAATGAATAATTTAAAATTATAAGCTCGTCCAACTGTAAGATCCTACTGTGAGATCTTAGAAACTTTAATAATTAGAAAAGTATACAAATGTAATTAATTATTTTAAATAAAAGATAAAACAGTATGTTAGTTATAACTTAAAAAAATTATTTTTTTAAAAAGATTCCAAGAAATAAGATTTGGACAAAAAAAAAGTAAAAGATATTATTAGACGTTGTTAGATATTATTATATTATTACAAATTAAAAGATATCTCCTTGATTGATATATTGTTAGATAAATTAGATATTATTGTTAAATAATAATAAAATATAGTATTTTTCTTTGAGATATTAGGTATATAAATATAGGAGAGAACAATGTTTAGAGGGAATGAAAATAGAAATGGTGAGTCAAGGAGAAGATAGAAGGTTTTAAAGGTTGAGTTTCCATGAGAAAGAAGGAAGTAGTGAAGAGTACGAGGTAGGGGAGTTTACATTTTTCTTTTATTATTTTTTTTGCATGTTTGTGAGTGTTGACTCGGTGAAAGATAGTGAAGGGTAAACTCTACATAATTGTATCGGAAGTGTACTTTGTCAAAACTTTCCAGGAGAGTATTACAAAATTAACAAGTGTATCAAATCGTACAAGTAATAAAATAAAAAATTCAAATATCGTAATCCCAAGAAATTTGTGTTGGTTAAAAAATCATGATTTTTTACTAATTTAGGCCAAAACTTTGAAGAATAAAATTAATATTGAATATTGAATGTTCGGAATATTTCAAACCCCATTAAGCAATTATATGGTGAGAGTTCTTATGTGGTAAAGACTTCACTAGGGTTGGATTTTATGCATAAAAAAACAAATATATTGCCAATTTCTAACTCTAGTATTCATACAATATAACAAGTCTTAATGTCTTAGAGACAAGTCTAAACTTTAATAAGAACCCTAATGTTTTAGAATTTTTCTTATTAAAAGTTCGCATTAAGCCTTAAGTTCATATGTTAGAAATACTAATAATGAACTCTATGTCTATGTCCAATCAATTAATTGTTCTATTCTAGTGTAAGTTCTAATATCATGTCCAATAATTAAATATTCACAAATATGAAATCAATAATTATTATGCATTTTAAGACTGAAAATAGAACATAAAAATATGGGAAATAAATATATTAAATCGCAGAAATCATAAAAAGTTAAAATACAAACATTCAACCCACGTGAATAAGGGGAGTTAGTATATTTATTTTACAACCAATCTCGCTTTGACATCCTAGTATAGAGTGTCCTTATCATAACTAGGATTTATATCCCTAAGATTGGTGTCCAGGAAATGTTTGTCTATTAAACTCTGCTACAAAATCAAGTATTCACAAATTGATTAAAAAGATTGTAATTTCATAATATAAAACAATGGTAAATGCGTCAATCAAACAATTACCCACCTGTATAAATGTGGCATAACCTACAAGTTGTTTTGTCTGTAACATATGTTAAGTTGGTTGCATAAATGATGTGGATGAGTTGTTTTCCAAGCATGTTCACCATTTATACGACACTAACATGACACTATTGTGTCTATAATGGTGCATCCCATAAGATGTAATAAATATGCCTAATGACATATGTTTATCTATAATGCGCACAACAATCTTCATATACCTCACAATCAAACTACAACTTACAATAGAGGTCAACATTATCTCTTACGTTCACTAGCTTAAAAAGCATCATCCTAATTATTTTGATCTTATATGTCGAATACATTGTGGATTGTTCAATCTGAAAACAAATTTCAAATTACTCGATTCAGATTCTTAAATACATATTCTTAGATTGATCAATTTGAGATACATTTCTATATAATTTGTAAAAACTTTCTAGATTGATTATTTGAAATACCAAATCCATTTTTAGACATTAGTTGATTTATAACGTTCCAGATTGTATAATTTAGAAACTAATGGCAAAATCAAAAAAGAGAAAACAATGAGATATACTTGTAAATGCCCTCACGGTGGTATCGGAGGATGAAGGCAGAATTTGGTGATATAAAGCTTCATGGAAAATAAAAATAAGTTACAGAAAATAAGAAAAGCAGCGGCAAGTATCTACAGATAAGAAGAGTAAGAAGAAGCCTAAGATTGATGGATAGAGTGTAGAGTTAGCAATTGTTAGGCATGGGAGAGCCACAACTGTCACTAACCATCTTTGCATTGGGAGTGTTGATCAAACCCCCAAGGGCAGGATCAGTTATGTAGCGGTAAATGCATGGTCGTTCTTGCTCTTTCAGTCTTTCACAGCATTCCAGTGACGGTGGTGTTGAGGTCGTGAAGGCATTCGCACATGGAACCAGCTCCATCACATTGCAACACTCTGATGCTGCTGCTGGTCCCGGTGCCGGTGCCGGTGCCGGAGCTCCCACTGCCACCACTGCTTCAACTACAAAACCACCAACTATCATCATGCACAACAACATCAGACAGGGAAATGGAATCTTCATTTTCAAACAACACACAAGAGTAAAACTTCTGAAATTCAGAGTAGGGGAAACTTCAACACCTTCATTATTTATAATGCCCAACATGATGGGGATTTGAGCTCAATAATCATTCATGGATGTCAAAAAGTTATATAAACACCTAATATGTATACATTTAGAAAAAAATAAATAAATAGAAGATTTATAAGTTATGTGATGTGATAGAAAGCGAGAAGTAAAAAGAAAAAAAAAAGTTTAATTAGTCGATGTGAGATTTCCGGCCCGATATTTGATGGAATATGTTCAAGAAAGTTCGTTAGAATAGGCTCTAACCTGGTTCTGATACCATGTTAGAAGTGAGCTTTAAGTCTAACTCAAACCCACAGAACCGGCTTGTAAGACGAGGATTGTACCCACTTATATATTGTGAATTGGTCTTATCTCTTGTCAATGTGAAACTTCCAACATAAACAAAAGTGAGTACCGTCCGACTAGTTAAAAAAAGTGTGTAATAGATGTAAAGAAAATAAAAATGTACGTGTATATGACTTTTAAAGATAGCATTTTAATGTGTGTTATTGAAAATTTTGAGCTCAGTCCCTAAGATCCATAATAACAAAAATAGTCTAAAGATAGTATAGATGAAAGTTTTAATGTATGTGTTATTCATTAATTATATATTTATTAGCACATGTATTCATTCATGAGTTGGCTTAAATGTCCAAATGTACTTGGGATCATTTCTCATCTCAAACTCTGAGACTGAGAAGTTCAAAAGTGGAAGAAGATAAAAATAATCCAAAAGTGTTGCAAAGATTATCTCCAAATATATCATGTTTCATTGTATAGTTACACGTTATTTTAATGGATTATGTTAAATTTTAGAAAAAATAAATAAACAATAGTGATCAAATAGTCAAATTTATATATATTTACTATGTTAATTTTGATATAAATATATATATATATATAT
>Ga0214543_1011769_pt1 | contig 12057 bp, 10 predicted proteins | sample CNSS2metaG_FD_160094 | JGI IMG/M metagenome (GOLD analysis project Ga0214543, IMG submission 160094) | Root nodule microbial communities from cowpea collected in UCLA plant growth center, Los Angeles, California, USA - CNSS2 | ecosystem: Host-associated > Plants > Roots > Nodule | place: USA...
GACAGTGGATATCATATCATCTAGCAATTGTTACCCAAAGGCAAAAGGGTGGGCATCATTTTATAGAGATAGGATGCAAGCATTCCTAGATTTACACGTAGTGGATCGTAGTTATGTAGATCTCATGCAAGACTGATATTTGTTGATTGTAGACAAATCACAATCAAATTAATTACATGAAACGAATTTAAATAAAAAACATTAAACGGGTATTAAATTCATTACAAAAAAAAACAAAATTAAATAAAAAACATGAAACGGATTTTTAATTTCGTTTCCAAATGCACTTTCTCTCCAAATGCACTTTCTGTATTCTTTCTTTTTCCCATTTCAAACACATGCAGCTCCAAATCAAAATCAAGACTCACTCCTTAATTACATTCAACAACGTCAATCACATGCTAAAACCGATTTCACACTCCTGGAAAACCAAAAATCACAGCCAAAACGGATTCCAGGTTCCGTTTCAGCAGTGTGGGAAACGGCTTCTACAATCCGTTTCACCTAAAAAAAAGGGAAACAGATTTCACAATCCGTTTCCTTAAAAAAAAAAAACAAAACGGATTTTGTATTCCGTTTGGGGTTTCTGAGAAACGGATTCCACATTCCGTTTCCTTAAAAAAAAACCAAATGGATTTTGTATTCCGTTTGGGGTTTTTGTGAAAATATTCAAACCAAAACGGCGTTCGTATTCCGTTTCTGTTTCCGTAGATCTTCTAAGCTAAAATCAATTGAACCAATTAAAATATAATTACACTACTAATATTAAAATAGCATGACTTAACTGTGCAAATGGAAATGGAGAAGATGGGGCCTTAGGACTTCCGCGAAACCAGAAAAGGAGGCTGGGTAGAAGAACGGTCTGTGGAGGAGAAAATGATGCTGCGAAATGGGGAGAACACCGGTGTGTGGAGGCTGTGTGGGAGAAGAGGGAGGGGAGAAGAGGGAGGCTCCTTGTGTGGGAGAAGACCAGTGGGAGAAGAGGGAGGCGCGCACCTAGGTCAAGATTCTTCTATTGGGTGCAGGGGAATCTGATGCTTTGCTTTATTGGGGTGTGTTTTGGGGTGCAGAGACAGGGTGAGGGTGTATGCTTTTGGGGTGCATGGAGTGCAGAGGTGTGGTGAAAAAAAAGACTGAGTTACTCTTCATTTTTACCATGGGCAAACATGGAAATAAAATTTTTTTTGGGGGTACAAGAGAGATTATTGGAGGTGTAGGGAGAAGCCCCCTGTCTGTATTCGATGATTGATATGTGTAAAGCCTATTTCTAATTTTAAAATTTTGGGTCCAGTCTAATCAAAAAGGACCAATGCCAGTTCACTTGCTTTTTTTTTCAAAAAAAACTCCTTCAGTTTTCTCCATTCAACTTTTACTCAGTTTTCTCATCCACCCCCAAAACAGCTCACTCCCTTTTGCTTTCCTTGAAACAGAAACTTAGCTAGGACCTTTGTGGAATTCTTTTCCGAATTGGTTGGTAGAATATCTTCAAGCAAGCTCTCTGTAAGTCTAGCTTCGAACCTTCATCTTCCTTCTCTTTCAGTTCTGGAGTTATGGTTGTGCTACGATCTTGTATGGAGTTTCACTCTCCTTTCCTATGCTCTTGTGTTTTTTAACTTTGTAGTTTATTTCTGGAGCTTAGTAACCTTCCATTGGGGACTTGTTTTGTTGGTTTAGCATCTGCCAAGGTAAGGCAAACTATGGTTCAAAGTTTTTTACTTATATTTGCATTTGGTCATGAATCATGTTTACAATACTTGTTTGATGTTTGTGTTGTATGGGAATGAGTTAGATGTCGTTTTTTTGTGTTTCTGGGGTTTGTATGCATGAGCAAGTGAGAAATCTATTATTCTCGCCCAAGCGAGCAACCATCGTCTAAGCAAAAACAGCAGAAAACTCAATCTTGTCTATATTGGAGTTGTCGCTCAAGCAATGAACTTCAGTTTTGAACGAAGAGCAATCTCATCAGACGAGAAGGTCTCGCTTAAGCGAAAACTCACAGAAACTCATAGTGCCCACTGTTCGAGCTCTTGCCCATACGAGAATGCTTAGCTTAAGTGAGAGAACTTTTGTCGCTTAAGCAAAGGCTTCTAGCTAGAACGAAACTGATGCAGGGACATGTTTCATTACTTGATCTCTTCTATGATTGATTCTTTTACTCCTCAAAAGTATGATGTATGATGTTGTGCATGTATGATATGGTGTATTGGGACTATATTTAATATGATTAGCATGAAATGACAATGTTTGAGATAACATGTGGACTTAGTGTGGGATTTCATGGAGAAATCTCTTTTGATGATAAAGTAGCGTGTGTGATGACTTAAGGATTCAAGTAAGGCTGCATTTTGACACTCTAATGAATCAGTCAGACTCACGTAGAGTGACTCACGTAGAGTAAATTGGTTCATGTGGTGAGAGGAGTAGGAGGTCCTAATCCCTGGCAGGATAATGGTCTTAGATGATCATGGATTAACCTTATGTGTGGTAGGGTAGAACCCATTAGCAATAGCTCTGCAGAGCGAAGAGTAGAGGTCACCACAAGTGCAAACAACTAGTGAATATGATTTTTATTACATGTATCTGGATAATCGAGTTATAGCATATTTTGTTGGTTGTTATTACATGTTTGTGCTCAATAACTTGCTTGCTCATAATCTATTTATTTATTTATTAAAATTATGTTCACTGACTTACCCTTCTTTCTTTTTGTATATGGTTCCTTCTTTCTTTTTGTGTTTGGTTCCTGGTTGTATCTTCCTTTTTGCAATAATCACCAATGTTAGTGTGAGCAAATGTGAAGACTCATGATGGTCAACAAGATGATGGAGATGCTATTGTTTAGTTTAGACATGTTAAATCTTGTTCATTATTGAGCCTCTTTTGAAGAATTACTTTCTTTGTAGTTTCCTTGCTCAGCGGAACAATCTTTTGCCAAATTGTTTCCTATTTTAAAACATGTCTATGGCATTATTTTGCGCTCATGTTATTTCTAGTTCAATATATTCTGAATAACTTTTAAAGGTTAATTCTCGTATATTTATTGTCGCAGGCTCTATTTTAATATAATATATAATCTTTTATTTATTATAAATTTCTATTAAATGAGACATCACAATATGCACATATTTAACTTTATATAAAAGAAACCTGATAAGGAACAAAGGGTTATCAATTCAATAAACCCAGTGAGCAACGTTTTCTTTTACTTTTTGGTAGATATATAGTACACATTAGTTTTACTACACCTTTCTCAGAACCTCATCATTATCTTGTTGTTGGTATATGTAACTGCAACTAACTTTGCAGAAATATTTTGTTATGTGCATATTGTCATGCAGGCTATGTTATTTGGTGGGAGTGATTCCTACTCTCAGGAGATCAAGTCATGCAAGCAACTCTGGTTTTAATTGCTTTAAACCAGGATTGGTTCGGAGGATGCCAACGGTGCAGAGGGTTTTCTTTCATATGGTCGACAATGACTACAAGACAATGGTTTATGTATGAAGTTAATCTTGACTTCATCCACCAGTGTCTCAGATTGTGAAAATAAAAAAGCTTTTAGTTATTTCAAGTATTATGGGTTGTTGTAAGTGATGAAACCATAACAGTGACTCAAAAAAAAGAGCTTGTACAAGGAAAAAAAAAAAAAAAAAAAAAAAAAAAAAAAAAAACCCACACTCAGACGCCGAGTTCGAGCTTGATACATCCGGTGTGTATATATATTATCCTTGGATAAAATTTACATCGTTTCACAAAAAGGAGAGGCTGTGGCATCAGGTTGTTTTTCCAGCCAACCAAACAATTCAGCTCTGTTCTCTCACTTAAACTACTCTAACAATTCAAAGTATGAGACTAACCCGTCTGTTTTTGATTTCATCAGGTAAGAAGTGTCTGTCTTGTGACGGGTTAAAATCCTGGAATAATCGATCCAGTGCATACTTTGTGAACGCCTTTTGCATTGCCGTCGCTCTCTTTTAGTCTTCCTCCACATCAAGTCCGCCAATCCTGTGTCGTCTCCTATCAAAGACCGCTTTGAAGGATTCTCGTTCTGCCCGGATTCGTTCTTGAAATATGCTATGCTTTTTTGATTCCACACTATTACGACTTGGACTATCTTCTTCAGGTAACGGATTCGATTTCTGTACATTAATACAAATTCAAAGTGTTTACATACAGGATCTCCCCCCTTGAAAAAGTGCTCAAATCCTTGGTGAAAATTTTCAACTTGGGACAAATCAGCTAATAGAATTTATTGAACAGGAAAAGGAAGGAAAACAGACAATACAAAATCTTGAAAGAGATATTATTGTCAGAACTAACCAAAAAAGAAAATGAGAACTAAATAGCAAATGCTGTTCCTGAAATTTAAGAACATCAAATCAAACCACTAACCAGGTTGTATCCAGCACCAGGTCCGATCACTATAGACAAAGCATTTACCTTCCTGGCAGCCCCTATTGAAAATCCTGTCTTGCCACCCTGAAAGGATAATTGCAAAGAAAGGGGAGAGGGAATGTGGAGATTAAGGAAATGGCTAAGGAATGAAAGCCAAAAAAAGCAGGTTTTACCACTGTTTGTTGTAGCCGTGTTTCAACACACGCCAAACCTAATAATGATATTAATATAATAGTTTAAGTCATTTTCCTTTTTCTACATTTCGACACCCTCGACGCCTCAAGCAAGTAAAAAATAGAAAGATGAATAAAATTTAAAAAAAGGGACACCAATGAACTGATGGGTCATGCCTCCATCTTTACCATAGAGCACTTGATGTCTTACATTCAATCCCTGCATCACCCCCTTTCCCTTCCTTCTTTCCAGAGGAATTTAAACAAGAATGCTATTTTTGGTACTAAAATATAAGATTGAAGGAGACTTCAAATTGTACTTTCTAAGCTTCAGATAACAGCACAAAACAAATATATCATACCTGATCACCCCAATGTACAGATTTTCGTTCCTTGCCATATTGATGAATTAACCCAGACAGAGCATTAATATTGCCCTTCATACCTTCCGTTTGACCAATGTCATCTTCACTGAAATCTTCTGACCATTTGCTTTTACCCAATTCCCTGACTTCTGTTGGATGTTCCCCTTCAGCATCCCACTTCTTCCCAGTCTTTTCCAGGAAACCTGAACTTCAAAAGCTTAATCAAACCGAAAAAAAACTTGACAAACAAGGTAGTTAAACCCACCCAAAAAACTCTAATCAAATTATAATCCAGAGATATATAGCTTGGAAATATATAATTTGTACAAAAAGTTAAAAATAAATGCATTCCCAATTCAAGGGAGGAAAGGGTTGATACTAAGTTGCTAAAAACATAATTTTACACATTACTAAAAAAAGGGGCCTAAACCTGAAACTTAGTAAACCGAAAACAAGGCTATATTTAAATTATGAAATTGAACACATGCAAACAAGTAGGGAAGTGATGAGATGCACTGTAATAAGTGAACTACTCAAGAAATCCCATAAAAAATAGTAAAACAGACTCCACCGTAGTCAGTACACAAGACTCCACTGTAGAGAGTTAAATATTTCTCAACTTAACCAAATCCAAGGACAAGCGACAGTAAAACACAACTTTAAAACCAAATTGTTTAATTCATCTACAAAATACATAAAATAAAATAGTTCTTAATTTTTTCTTGATTTCCTTCTAACCATGTCCACCCTGGATGGAAATTTATATCATGTGCCGATTATCAGTACAAATTGTACATCGTCCCCTAAAAAGTATAATGACTTTGTCACACTGTTCTTAAGACACAGATAAAGGGGTGAAAGGGATTATCCCAAAGAGGGGGAAGATGAAAAAAGATCAAGATAGAGACACCACCCATCCCAGTGTTAAACCTGAATACTGACGGTCCTTTAGCAAGGTTAAGCATACCAAAGTTACAACTCTATGCAAGTCTAATCAAATCCAATAAAAAGACGATACACAACTACAGCAGAGATGGATATCAGTGATGAGATGGCACCGCAAAAAAAAATAAAAAAAGTCAAATTAACAGCGTAATAATAGATAAAAGAAACACCAACGTAAATAGCAACTGGTTAGAGCACCCTACTCGCATCTTCCTCAACAGTAGGGTCAACAACTTTCTCAGCTTCTCTTCCTTGAACTGGAGGTAATACATCTCCCATATCATCTTCCATATCCATGTCAACCTGGAATAAGTGCAATATGAAACCAATCACTCCAAGCCCGATACTTGAAAATTTTGTATGAACAAACAGAATTTCTAATTGGAAAATATTATAGAATTCAAAGCAATAAAAGGCACGTAGGTATTTGACTAGCACATATTCCACATTTGACAAGGACATAAAAAATAGAATATACTACAAATTAAAACAAATCCAGTTATTATTATAGCTAGATGGCTAAATGAATAACAACAAATAAAATAGTGAAACTAAGATACTTCCACTTGTATTTTGTAAAGCATTTCATAATTAAAAATAATCTGCCTGTGTCAATCACAGTCTTATGAAAATCACAGTAAAGATACATGAATTCAGATGAACCGAAATCAGTGCCCAGAAATCCAGACAGATAATTGAACCTTATTAACAGAAGGCGTTAAAAGAAATAAATAAAATATCTCCTGCAACATGTATGGTACTGTAATTAATATGGTAACCACACATATCATTCAATTAGAAACCACTCCTTTGATCACTTCATAAGCACACGACGGATCACCAAGAAATCTGTATGATGTTTATTAAAAGATATTTTTATGGTAAAATTAAAAAAATATATATATATATAAATTTAGAAAAAATATGAATATAAGTTAGATTCATGTATACCTTTAAACATGTTATGTTTTATATAGTAATTTAATACGATAACAAATAGTATTAATGTTTACCATATTAAATTTGGTATCCAGGTGTAACCACAAAAAAAATAAAAAACTTGGTCACTAGAATGCTAACAAATACACAGAAGTAAGTTTGCAAAATTCCAGAATGACTTTTCCATATGCAAGGTACTGACTTCATATACCTCACATCTCTCTACTGTTGTATGTCATGTACTTTTACAATATTGGCAAGTTATTTTGCTTTGCTTTAAAATAAACTTTTGGAAGTATTGGTAACATAGTGTGTATCCTTCCTTATATATTTTAAGCAGTATCTCTTGAAACAATCCAAAAGCTTTGGCAAGAATTACTAAATCAAACTTTGGTAACACTAGAAGTAGTGAGGTCCACATCCTCATCAATATCTTCATAGTTTTTGTGTTGTGTTTATTACTATTTCTGATTGATTCACAAGGAGGTTGGACTAATTTCTTGCATTTTGCATCCCCTTTGACTAAACATTCTACATAATTTTTTTCCAGGAAATATTATTATTTAACCTTGGTTGTGCCTTTTCTCTTTTCACTCCATAGCTTCATCTTTAACCCACAGTTCAAAAAATAGAATAATATTTGAAATTCTTGACACTTAAATAGCACACAAAGGCTAAAGAGATAAATATGTGCAAATATTTCAATTACCTCCTGTATCCTGCTTTCCTTTAGATCATCTCCATGAAATAAGGACTGTCAAGTGAATAAAGATAAAAAATGAAGACGATAGTAAGAATACGTTATCATACAGCTTGCACTAATGTTATGGCTTGATAATGCCATACTTCCTACCAAATATTAAATAACACCAGATATACAACAAACCTTTACATCAAGCTGCAGATACAAGGATGGAGCTTCTTCCCATTGCTTAGACATCTTCTCTATGTCTTCCTGAGTAAATCCATGGACATTCCTAGCAGCACAACCCTGTTGAAAAATATAAAAACCGCAACTATAAAAAATATTTGCTAAGATAAGAGGACTTAGTCATCAATAACCACCAAAGCATTTAAACTAAATATACAAAAAGTTAATCCCATGTTTTGAAAGATAAATAGAAAAGAAGGAAAGGCTCTCTGTTATGATAGTAAATTTTTGGTTGGTTCAAAGGCTAAAAGAAAAATAAAATGATGCTCGGTAGGCAGAACAGACAAACACACCACTGGGTCCTTGTACGTAGCTTCTAAAATATAAACTTCATAGCCCGATCTCTGAAAGCAAGAGGAATGTCTATCAGCAAAGGAAACATATTGAACAAACAGATCTCATGTACCTTCTCTTCAATTCATGCATATATTTAGGAATGAAATATGTATTCATCACTGTAACAGTACACAGAGGCTACTAGCATTTATTCATGCACTTCAAAAGAAACCAACTTTTAATTCAAATACTTATAGACTATAACTTCAGTAGGTTGTAGCACATTTAAAACAAAAGAACATGGTACAGGAAGTGGTATCATCCTCCCTATTTAAAGTTACAGTTCATTTTCTATTATCTTTAACAGCCTCGTGCATAAAATGAGTCATACAAAGTCTCACAATGGGAGCCAAATGAGTGAACAGTCGTATTGAACTTGCAATAAGGTATGAATGTAGGAGAATCATCCCAGAAAATGGTTAACTCCCTAACCCCAGAGCTATGCTCCATGTGGACAACTATACCTGCCAAAGCTAGAGGCCAAAAATAATAACAGAAAGGAAAATCATGATCCCCACACTTCCCCCATAGTCACTCCTCCTCTATTGGTGGATCACACGCAAAGTAGAATATAACAGAATAAGCTACATATCCTTGGCTTAGTTTATTCTTGGGTTTCTTCTGCTGTAAACCAATTAAACCCTACCCTCGACATCTTAGATCAATGTCCTTGGCCAGTCACTGATTGGCCTCTCCATAATTAAACAAGACAAAACAACCATGAAGCACAATTATAGACCACTTTCAATGGTAAAACTTAGTTTTTTGTCTTTATTATTAATACTAAGTGCACTTCTTATCCTCTACCCTTGTCTTTGCTAGTTTCCATGCATGATCATGATAAGAAACTGTATATGCTTCACAAAACTAGGTAAACTACCAAGGCATATGAAACATTTCTCTGCACCTATTTCTGAGAGATTAGGAGAGAGTATTGCAAAGATATTGTGAGTCGTCTTGAGCACACATGCCAGAGGTTGCGAGAAAGAAAAAAGGGTATACCTTTGCAGTTGCCCAAAATTGAGCAAAATCAGCTACCCGCAGATTGCGGTCATCCACTAAGATGAGGCACAAATACCACCAAGAAAAGTGTCACATTGCCGAACAAAAAACTGCATCTGTGGTTAGTGAATAAATAGGCAGTGCAGGCACACTGCATCACCACTTAATCTAAAATGAAGCCACATCATTGAACTTATTAATTTTTTTAACAAGCCGCCATAGATCCCCAACCATTTTCTGACTCTAAGCTTAAGTTACTATAATTCACCTAAGAAAATAATTTCTTTTGATTTCACATAAACACATACCAGAACAGATCAAATCAGTATTCGTTGATAATTCACAATAAATGAATATGCAACTTGGGACAAAAGGCAGAATTTTCTATGCAGAGCAAAACAATGATCTGAACAAGATAATATTTGAAAAAAGTGGAAATCATTTGTTAAGAATGACCTTACTAACGTATTTTTAATGAGATGCATACCAATAATGAAGGTGAAAACTCCTTCCTCAACAGTTTTCTTGAAAGCTTTCAACATGCTTGACCGATAAGCCTGTCATGACAGGGTGTGAAACAAAAACATGAGCAGAGAAGGTAATTAAGTGCATATGAAGGAATTCACAGAGAACTTGAAGCAAATGCATAATATCACAAACAATCGTTAGTATAATAGAACTTAAACGTTGACTTTTGAAGTATTTCTCAAGCAAATACGAATTTATAGATGACAAGTACATAAAATATAAAGGACAGAAAAAAAAAATCCCCAGCAACCAACCTGCCATGGCCTAGTTCCCATTTTTCTACCATAAAACATGCAAGCCAGCCCCCAAACACTCTGCATTGCAAAGAGTACATTCCACTGCCCCCTATGCACCAATCATCACAGTTTCTAATATTTCAATTTGAAATCTATTCCCACAAAATTACAGCACAAAAGAAGTCTTACCGTGATCAAATTATATATATATATATATATATATATATGTGTGTGTGTGTGTATGTGTGTGTGTGTATGTATAAAATTTAAAAGAAAAAAAAAGGTCATAAGATAAAACAATAAACTAGGCACAATCAATCACACAATGCCCTCTCTACAACTCATTTCCAATCAGAGAAATTGCATGAACAAACAAAAATATAGTACAAAAATTCTAAACAAATGACAGCAAAAATTTGTAATACAAATGACAAAATACAATGCTCAATATATGCAAACGCTACCTCCTCCATTTCAGGTTCATAACAATACTCCATGACCTTCTTTGTCACAGGCTTCTTGTTTCTGCCTGAACTTGAAGATTTTGATGCCTCGCTATCCTCAACCTTTTAAGAGAAAATATATAACTATCAATACAACTTCCACCATAACTTATGAACAGATCAAAACCACATAGACGACAATAAGAATAATCAGTCTAAATAAAAAGCAAAGAGGACTCGTGAACCTTTTCAACCTCAGTCATAAAATAATCGTCCATAGAATGAATTCGAGGTGCATCACCGCCATTTTCAACCTCAAGATCACGCAGCATCTTTGCCAGGTAACTCTTACCACTACCTGTAACAGATTCAAACACGCAATAAAGATCCCAACAGAAGTAAATAATCAAACACAGACATATCACTGATGAATTTGCATCCACACTACTCCTATTCCTTTTATATAAAAAAACTTGTCTATCTACTTATAAAAAAACATCAAACAGAGAAAACTTGCACAACAGCACTCCCTCAACACAACAATATAAAAGAACTGTGCACGAACAAATGCACAGAACAAACAAACAAAGAAACTCCAGCGCAGACCATACCTGGGAGGCCCCGAAAGATTATCACAAAATGATCAGGCCGCGAAGCCCGATGAGGATGCCGAAATAAATTTGCAGCATCAATAAATTTAGGTCTGTCGGCAGAAAACTGGTTCAATGAAAAAGGCTGGGAATCTCCCAAGTAGTGCTTCGACGGTTCCTATTCAAAAGAATAAACACACGTCAAGCTAAGAAATGTGCAAGCGTAACAACTCAAAATAACAAATCAGGGAAAAATTAGAAACCTACCTCGGAAGGAAAACCGGTGGGGTGATAGGGTTGAGGTAAAGAATGTGGTTCGGGGACTTGCGAGAACGACGAAGGGGATGAGCTCAATTGAACGGGAAAAAGAGAAGCCAGTTTCTTGGGCGGTGAAAAGTACGTTTTGTATTGATTCATGGATGGTTCCATAGGAAGAGGTGGCGGGGGCGAAGAAGGAAGAGGAGGCTGAGGGTGACCCCTGAGAAATCTAGAAGCTTCCATGTTATTATCAGAAGAACCGTTGCTGTTGTTACCCGCAGGGTACGGGTAAGGATAGTGACCAACTCTTCCATTCAACTTGTGTTGATTGTGGTGATTCCCTTCGTGAGAGGGGAAATTAACATGAGGCGGTGGTGGTGGCTGCATGCCAACGTGAGGAGCGTGGGAGTGATGGTAAGGGGCGGGGGAAACGTCGGGAAAGCATTGCGAGGGGTCAGGATAAGGGTGGAAGGGGTGCGGGGAAGATCTGAATTGGGCATTGTGACGGTGGTGCGGCGGAACGGCGTCGTGTGGATGGAAGGCGTTTTGAGTGTGGGGGAGAGAGGGGTTGGTTCCGTGATCGCGAATGAGCTGTAACCTGCGCTGGTCGTCGGAGAAATTGAGAGGGTGGGTGTTGTTGTCGTGGATTCGGGGTCTCTTGAAATTCTGGAAATTAGGGTTGGCGGAGGCGTAAGGAAGAGGGGGTTGGTGTGGGTGGTGATAGGGTGGGGGCGGAGGAGCGGGGCAGAAGGGGAAGTGGGAGAGGGAGCAAGTGGGGCAGAGATTTGGGGGTGGAGTGGGACGCCATTGCCGATGATCCATTGCTAACTGCAACAACACTGTGTTTTGGAAGAAGAAGAAGATTTGATCCCTTCCCTTCTGAAAAACCAGAGACTAACCCTGCAGTAAAACCCAC
>Ga0214543_1011770_pt1 | contig 12056 bp, 11 predicted proteins | sample CNSS2metaG_FD_160094 | JGI IMG/M metagenome (GOLD analysis project Ga0214543, IMG submission 160094) | Root nodule microbial communities from cowpea collected in UCLA plant growth center, Los Angeles, California, USA - CNSS2 | ecosystem: Host-associated > Plants > Roots > Nodule | place: USA...
ATTTTAATATTGTAGCAGTTCTGTTTTAATATTGTATGGAAATATTGAGATAATCTAAGATTAAAATATACAACACAAATAGGTTTAAAATTGAAATGTTTTTACTCTTGAATGTCTCATTGGACTCACATGGATTCCACTCTTGAATGTGATATGAAGGTGTGGAGCCAAGTGGGTTGTTATTTGCATTGGGGGTAGGTACTGTAAACATAAATGGTTGTGCAAAGGGTAGAAGCTTCAACAAAATGGCTTGAAGTTTTGCCGAGGAAGATTGATTATGCCATTAGATTTGAGAGACTTCAACATTTATTTATGATACTTTAAGGAACAAAATAGTTTTTTTTTAGAAGATGAATAGTGTAAAATAGGATTGTTGCAACCAGAGATGGTTACTTGAAGGGTGGAAGCTTCAACACTTTAAGCTTTTGAGAATGAAAGTAGTTTTTGCATCCAACACTAAAATACTACTCTGAAATAGAATTCCCCACCAATGAATGTTGCTAGATCATGCATGAGGTCATGCATTACGAAACAATCATCCCCAGTCCATCGACTTGCATATTGAGAAAAAGATCTTGAAACCAAATCATAAAAATACTCATGACCAACTTCTTCTAAAGTCTTTCCTATCTTTTGTGCTTTTACAAGATCTTCAGTCATCCATAACTGGATTAGTTCATCTTTATCGAATTCATAATCTTTGGGGTACAGTGAGCAATAAACAAACCACCGTTTTTAATGTGGAAGGAGATAATGATAATTAATCCTGAGTGCTGGAATAATTTTACACTAACTTTCAGGAAGTTCCCAAATGTCACTTTTAAGTACGTTATTCCAATCCCTAACAGCGTGTTTTTTTCTCAACATTCCTCCAAGTGTCTGTGCAGCTAAAGGCAACCCATTACACTTTTTAACAATCTCTTTTCCGATCATTTCTAGAATTAGCTTATATCAACAATGACTTTTTAATACTTATGCCCTATGTTAGAATTAGCTTATATAAACAATGACTTTCTGGTTTGTGTGGTGTCCGTTGGAGTGAAATGAGCCTCTCCTGATGAATAAGTATAACATATTTTATGTTTTTAACAAAATCTCTATCATGCAGGTGTTTGGTTCTGTTTCTAGAGTTTCTCTATTCCCACAGGCTTCTGAAGGAGGAAATGTATGGTTTGCAAACTCCAATATTTATAGTTATATATCTCTTTTTGAGTAATATTATAGTATTCTTGGATTCATATAACTAATGGATTTTTGGTATAATTTATTTTAAAAAATTATTTAAATTTATTGTATTAATATTTTAGTTTATTTGAATCTTGAACTTCAATTAGTTGTATTCTTTACTCATTCCTTTTTTTTTATGTTTTAGAAGAGTTAACAACTATCTGATTTTGTTATAGCGCTAAATTGTGATTTGCTTTGGTATATATATACTATGTAGGTAGTGCAGGAGGCTCATTTTTTTTTACATACAAATTTCATCCTTATCACTCTTTTTCTTCTCTTTTCTTTTGTTTTTTTATTCGGTATTTGATATCAATAGGTGCATCACTTTATTGGTTATCTTTTATTTTAATCATTTAAAGAAAATTGTTTTGTTAAGTTACAGAAGAAATTGAGACTTATAAAAGGAATTTAGGTTATTTTCAACGTCAATATTAAGATTTTGGATAAATTTAATGATTGGTGTTAATGTTGGAAGCAAAAGTATTTGATACAGTATCATATTCAGTAGTGCAGATAATAATCTAAAGTTAAATTACCTTCAATAAATTGAAACATGTTTTTATAAAAGTATAATCATTTGTGATGATTCTAATTGTGAGTTTGTGTGAAATCTAAGTGTTAATTTGAGTTTAATTTGAGAATAGGAACAAAGATTATGAAATATATATATATATATATATATATATATATATATATTGTTCCTGCAGAGAACAAATAAGATGAGTTATACACAAGCGTCACCTTACCATGTAGTCCGCTATCTCCTCAGTTGGCCTCTTCCCGGTTGATACATGTCAGCTTGAACAGGAGGGGTTACCTGCAGAAGAGTCTCCGACGCTCAAGTAAGTCAAAGCTCTTAGAAGGTCAAATCAGTGATTAATGAATGCGTACCTTTAATTACTAGGGTCCATGCGTATTTATAGAGCATTAATAATGTCTGATTACCTCATGGGTCGGGCCTTGACTTGGGCTCTAGCTTGGGCCATGAGTGGGCCTGGGCCCTAACCCAGGCCCTTAAGACCTATTGAACGCGGGGGCTTCTATTTTCACTAAGTTTATTGGAGTTGTCGGCCTGGACTTCAATCTTATCGGGTTTGCTGGAGTAGCCGGCCTGGACCGGCTACCTACCTCGACGACTTATATTGGTTACATGAGGTGTAGGTTATTCTTCTAGATGTATAGGTTAAAACCAGTACAAGTTAGGCTGAATACTTGGCTGCCTTGATATATGCATTGTTTACTTATTTGGTGGAGTTTGGCTAGGTGTGGTACACCAGTCCCCCAGCCTTGTCTGATATGAGTTGTCGGTCAAGGGTGATATGTGTTGGTATGCTAGCAGAACCGGCTAGGTGTGATACACCAGTACCTCAGCCTTTAAGTGTGATGAACAATGTTAAGGCTAAAAAGTGGTAACCGTCTGAAGGTAGGTGAAGGGGTGTCAGGGGTCAAATCAAGAAGTTTTTGCGCCGTCGTTTTTAAAAGTTATATCTTTCGTAATGATGGTGTCGATTGGTCTGGGGTATTATTTTGGCGGGAAGGGGTTTTCGTCGTTTGGGATCCTGGACTATAAATATAGGTTTCAAAACGGGTGAGGGGTTACTTGGTTCATTTGCGAGAGTTTTGAATTCAGAGATCTTGTGCGTATCATACTGTCCGACTAGTTCCCAAATTCAGCCGACATCTCCTCGTAAACACGAAAACAGGTATGTCTAGTAGCGATAGTATATCGTTATCTATGTCTAGTAGTAGTGAGAGTACGGAGTCGGAGAGAAGTAGGGGTAGACAATTTGACGAAGAGGGTACAAGTTCTGGGGGCATGATAAGTGGGATTCCAATGGAGACAATGAGGGAGGTTCGAGAAGATCCCCCCGAAGAGTTGGCAAAAAGCAACTGGCCGACAAAAGGCGACTATGGGTGGGCGGCTGCGGACGTCCGCAACCAATCATCTTTGTTCCGGTGGTCTCATCTACTGAACTCCTGGTTAAACTGCACACCTGTCATCTCCAAGGGCGTTAGTGGGGACATCGTTTCCTTGGAGAGAATTAGTGCTATCGATCGGGTATGTCATGGACAGGAGGGTGCTATCGAGAAGTTTTTCTACGTGTATATGTGCCATTTTTCTCAACTTCATGTGCGGTTACCGTTAGACGATTTCACTATGGGCGTATTGCGGGCACTGAATGTGGCACCTACGCAGCTGCATCCGAATAGTTGGGCCTACTTACAGGCTTTTCGCATCTTGTGCCAATCCTTATATTTGGAGCCCACTCCTTACGGTTTTTTTATTTTTACTACACCAGACCCTGCCGGCCGGCTACTTGGCTATCTTTGATAAGTCGCCCCAGTATCAGCAGACTGAATGCATTTTCCCAGTCTTTCAAGCATTTCAAGGACGGGTACTTCAAGGTTGTCGTTAAAGAAGGAGGCAAAGCTCATTTTTTGAACGCAGATGGGAGTACCAAATTCCCTTTTAGTTGGACAAGCAATCCTTCTCGGTATAAGGACATGGGGATAGATGAGTTATCGGCTAGTGATAAGGAGGTGGTGGAGATCTTGTTGACGTTTGTTGATAAGTTGCCCACTAAGGGCCTAGTTAGAGTTTATAATTCGGTGCATCCGATAATAGATATCGAAGGTATCTGTTTATTACTTAAACTGTGTTAATAATTCTAAGTTGTTTTGATCCGAGTTGTAATGTATTATTGTAGGGCATATGGCGCAATCTAAAAAGAAAAACTTGGCGCTTTTCCAATCGGTTAGGAAGGAGATGGCTGCTAAGGCCAAGGCAGTTGGGAAGACTGATGTTCCCAATTTACAAGAGTCCGTGGTGGAGGTGCATGTGCACGGTGGGACGAAGAGGAAGGGAAAAGACGTGAAGAAAGTAAGGGCGGCCTTGCTCGGAACGGGGCCGGCCAGCGGAGCAGGGTCGGCCAGTGGGGAGAAAGGGCCGGAATCTGGTTTGATCGAATTGCCGGAAATATATGTGAGGAAGGATATTTCAATTACCCTCCTAGATACCATTGTAAATTCTATTGACGGCATGGATGCGGACCATATTGTTAGGATAATGGTCGAGTTTGGAAGCAAGGCTTTAGTATTGAGCCAGCGTGTAGGGTCTCTATACAAGAGGGAGGTGAAGGAGGGGGGCTGGGAAAAGGTGGAGGAGTTGCAGAGGAAGGTGGCAAGCTAGAGGAGGAAAAGGCTGCGTTGGAGAAGGCGAAGTAGAGTTGGGATGTAGAGCGAAAGAGGTTGGCGACATGGAGAGTCCGCTGTTTGGATTCTGAGGAAAAATTGAATAAGAGAATAGGGGAACTGGAGGACGATTATAACGACTTGAAGGATAAGTATGACGAAGCTGTTGGTGAGCTCGACGATCTGAAGAATATCATCATACAGGAACACATTAACGATTTCGAGAAAGGACTACGCCAAGAGGTATTTTTCCATAAGGAGGTGGATGTTACGGACGTGAAGTTTGATGTCAACAAGGATGTTATTGACGGGAGGCTTGTGAATGAAGATGAAGGCAGTGCTGGTGAGGAAGCGGAAGTGAGGGTGGAGGAGAAAGCGGTTGACGAGGTTATTGAGGCAGTTGATGCTGGAGAGGTGGCAGTTGACGCGGTAGAATAGGATCGTAAATTTTATTGATTTGAAAATATTTGAGCCTATGTCTGTAATAACCGGTACATTATGTTACGTTGGTATACTTTGCGTTTATGTTTAATACGATTAATATTCTGTATGTTATTGTGTATGCCGAGTTTTGATAATATGTGGTGTATGTGTGTTGTGATGGGTTGTATTTTAAGGGTGTTCGACCCAGGTCGCTTACTTGGGGTAAGGGTGGGGAACTTAAACGAATTAAGCATAAGATAAGGGTGTTCGACCCAGGCCGCTTACTTAGGGTAAAGGTGGGGAACTTAAACGAATTAAGCACAAGATAAGGGTGTTCGACCTAGACCGCTTACTTGGGGTAAGTGTGGGAAAGTTAAACGAATTAAGCACAAGATAAGGGTGTTCGACCCAGGCCGCTTACGTGGGGTAAGGGTGGGGAACTTAAACGAATTAAGCATAAGATAAGGGTGTTCGACCCAGGCCGCTTACTTGGGGTAAGGGTGGGGAACATAAACGAATTAAGCACAAGATAAGGGTGTTCGACCCAAGCCGCTTACTTGGGGTAAAGGGTGGGGAACTTAAACGAATTAAGCACAAGATAAGGGTGTTCGACCAATGCCGCTTACTTGGGGTAAGGGTGGGGAACTTAAACGAATTAAGCATAAGATAAGGGTGTTCGACCCAGGCCACTTACTTGGGGTAAGAGTGGAGAACTTAAACGAATTAAGCACAAGATAAGGGTGTTTGACCCAGGCCGCTTACTTGGGGTAAAGGTGGGGAACTTAAACGAATTAAGCATAAGATAAGGGTGTTCGACCCAGGCTACTTACTTGGGGTAAGAGTGGAGAACTTAAACGAATTAAGCACAAGATAAGGGTGTTCGACCCAGGCCGCTTACTTGGGGTAATGGTGGGGAACTTAAACGAATGTGAGAGAAAACACGTGGAAAAGTCGTATAGTTGAGAACCCTTCTTTTTATTTATTGAATATGGATGCCTCGTTAAAACCTCCCTCGCCAAAACCCTCCTTAGGGAAAAAAGACCAGGTGAGGAAAAAGAGTACACCTAGGGTTACAAGTATTCGGCTAAGTACAATATACATTTAACTGAAATAGAATTTGAGGTGGGACACATTCCAGGTGTTGGGTATTTCTTCCCTAGATAGGTGTTCAAGGCGATAAGCTCCTCCTCCCGCATCTTCACGTATGCGGTATGGGCCGTCCCAGTTGGCGGAGAATTTGGGCCTTTTCTCTGAGTTCGGGTAAGAGGTCGAGATGGGTGGCCATGTTTTGGTGGTTGTGGGTTGGGTCGTATAGTTCTCGGCATAGGGATGGTTTGCCAATTTCTACTGGTATCATGGCGTCTGCACCGTAGACTAGGCTGAATGGGGATTCGTTTGTTGATGATTGAGGGGTGCATATGTAAGCCCATAGTACTTCTACTAATTCTTCGAGCCATCGGCCTTTGGCGGTATCCAATCTCTTGCGCAGCTCCACGAGGATAACTTTATTTGCCGCCTCTGCTTGTCCATTGGTTTGTGGATGTTCTACAGAACTTGTGATGTGCTTGATGCCTAGTCCAGTGTATAACTTGACTAACTCTTTATCAATAAATTGTCGGCCATTGTCTATGATGATGGTATATGGCACACCGTATCTGCATATAATGTCCTTCCACACAAATTGTTGAACTTGGTGGATCGTGATTGTAGTTAGCGGCTTGGCTTCTATCCATTTAGTGAAGTAATCGACAACTACAATTAGGAATTTTACCTGCCCCTTGCCGGGTGAAAAGAGGCCGAGAATGTCCATTCCCCACTTAGCGAATGGCCATGGGGATAGTATGTGGTGTAGCTGTTCTTGTTTCTAATGAATAAGGTTGCCATGTTTGTGGCATGGTTTGCACTTTCTGACATAATCCTGCCAATCTGCTTCTATGGTCGGCTAGAAATATCTGGCTCTAAGAACTCTAGTAGCCATGGTGCATGCGTCGGAATGATAACCACAAATACCTTCGTGTAGCTCTTTGATAATATATTGCGCTTATTCTGCCGTGACACACTTAAGGAGGGGTTGACCATATCCGCGTTTGTAGAGGTCATCGCCTATCATGGTGTACCTGGCGGCCTTAGCCAGCTAAGTTTTGTCCTCATCTAGGGAGGTTGTCGGTTTTGAGGTACTGGATGTAGGGGATGGTCCAGTTTTGGTTTTGGGAGGGGGTGACGTTGTCGACTGGGGCGTGGGTTAAATTTTGACAAGTGTGTGTGATGGAAGGCATGGATAGTGTTTGCTGTAGCAAGGATCGGTAACAGTTTTTTAACTTGGTGCTGGCTAATTTGGAGAGGATATCGGTCCTAATGTTGTCGGTCCTTGGGATGTGTTCGATGCGGACTTGTTCAAAGGTGGATTGAATGACTGCGCGGACCAGATGGTAGTACTGTAGAAGGATGGAGTCTTTGATCTGGAACTCGTCATTTAGATGGCCTACAGTCAGCTTGGAGTCGGTTTTGCACGTTAATCTCTTGACGCCTACCTCACGGGCTAGGGAAAGACCGGCGAGGATGGCTTCATATTCGGCTTGGTTATTTGACGTTTTGAAGGCAAAGTGAAGGGATTTTTCAATAAGGATGTCATTGGGGCCTTCTAAGACGATGCCAGCGCCGACACCTCTTGGGTTTGAGGAACCATCTACATGAAGCGTCCACTGATCCTCTGTGGGTGTTTGTTGTAGGTCGTTGACGAAATCTAAGAGACACTGGGCTTTGGTGGGGCCATGGGGTTCATAACGGATGTTGAATTCTGACAGTTCGATGGCCCGTGATGACATGCGTCCGGCTAGATCTGGATTTTGTAATATTTTTTAGATTGGGTAGTCGGTTTTAACGGTTATGGTGTGGTTTTGGAAATATGGGCGTAGGCGGTGTGCCGCGTGGACCAAAGATAGGGCCAGCATTTCTACCATCTGATATCTGGTTTCAGGATGCTGCGTGCCTTCTATTTCTTGGACAAGTGCGGTGCTGACGGTATAGTCGGTGGCTGTTATGTATACAAGTAGGGGTTGATGGATGTCTGGCTTGTGGAGGATAGGTGGGGAGGTTAGGGTTGTTTTCAGTTTTTGGAAAATTTGTTCACAATCATCAGTCCACGTGAACCGTGTGGATTTCTTTAGGAGTTGGATTATGGGTTGGGTTTGTTCAGCTAGTTTGGGTAGGAAGCGGGAGATGGCTGTGAGACGGCCAATGAGACGTTGGACCTCCTTAATAGTAGTGGGGCTGCGCATTTCAATGATGGCCTTGCATTTTTCAGGGTTGGCCTCTATGCCATGCTGGGTTAACATAAAACCAAGGAATTTACCCCGGTCAACGCCGAATACACACTTCTCAGGGTTAAGGCGAAGGTTGTATTGGCGTAGTGCAGAGAAGACTGCTGACAGGTCCTCGGAGACTTGACAACCATATCTTCGACGCATACTTCGACACAGTGCCCTATTAGGTGGCTAAAAACCTTGTCCATCAGCCGTTGGTAAGTTGCTCCAGTGTTTTTGAGGCCAAAGGGCATGACCCTATAGAAGTAATTGGCATCGTCCGTGATGAAGGCGATTTTGTGCATGTCTGATGAGGCCATGGGAATTTGGTTATATCCAGAATATGCATCCAAAAAACTAAGCACCTTGTTTCCTGCCGCGCCGTCCACGAGTCGATCGATGTTGGGTAAGGGGTAAGCATAACAAGGGCAAGCCTTGTTGAGGTCCGTGTAATCTACACACATCCGCCATTTGCCATTGGCTTTCTTCACCAAGACAACGTTAGAAAGCAAAGTGGTGTACTGAGCTTCTTCTATAAATCCTGCGCTTAGTAACTTGTCAGCTTCATCCTTGGCTGCTTGCCGACATTCTTCGCCAAGCTTGCGTTTTTTCTGGGATACATAGCGGGCTTCTTTATATATGGATAGTTTGTGAGATGCCACTTGGGGGTCCACTCCAGGGAGGTCGGCAGTTGACCAGGCGAAAAGATCGGTGTTGTTGATGAGGATGGGTGTGATAGTGGCACGCTCGTCAGAGTTTAAACCGGTGCCTAGGTTAATAGAGTGACCATTGGGAAGCTCTAGAGGGGAGGTGTCCTCAACTGGTTCAAGGCGAACATCCCGGCCTATTCTGGGGTCAAGATCTTCGCCGGATAGGGCTATGCTGGAGCCAAGGGGTCGTTCGATATGGTTGGTTTGTTGGATTGGGAGTTGTGGTCGCAAGCTGCTCATGTAGCATTCGCGTACCAAGCGGTGGTCGCAGTGGATGGTAAGGATGTCGTCGGACGGGGCATGGAACTTCATGGCCAAGTGAGGGGTGGAAACGACGGCGCCAAGAGTATTGAGGGAAGGACGGCCCAGGAGGATGTTGTAGGATGTTGGCGCGTCGACGATAAGGAAGCGAATTGGGATGGTTTTAGTTTGGGTCCCCTCCCGAAAGACGGTGTGGAGGTCAATGTAGCCCCGGATGGATACCTGTTCACCAGAAAAGCCATATATTGGCTCGTCATATGGGACCATGGCGGTGTCAAGAAGTTGAAGTTTTTGGTAGGTGGCCCAATAGAGGATATCAACGGAGCTGCCTTGATCAACGAGGACTTTCTTAACAGTGTAATTTTCGATTTCAACAGTGATGACCATGGGGTCATCTTGTTGATGGTCGAGGACATGAAAGTCATCATCTGTGAAGATGATAGGAGGCATACGACGTCTGTGGTGGGAATGGGTGATGTGGTTGATGGATTGGATATGGCGGAGGTGTCTTTTTCTGACAGAAGAAGTGGATCCTTTGCTAGCAAAGCCACCAGAGATGGTGTTAATGGTGCCACATAGGGGAGGGTCGGTAGGGGTGATGTCGGTGTGGGCCGGCTCCGGTTCTTGACTGGTGGGTTGGACGGGGCGTCTGTCGTGACTGAAGTCATGTGGAGGATGTCTGTGATCGGATCGAGGGGGGTGGCGGGATCGAGAGGAGAAGGAATGGTCGTCTCTACGGATGAAGCAGCGAAAGTGGCCAGCACGGACCAATTCTTCTATTTTATCTTGGAGTGCTTTGCATTCTTCTGTAATGTGACCATGGTTGCGGTGGTAGTGACAATATTTGGTCATATCGGCGTTGGGAGGTGTGGTTGTCTTGCGTGGTGGAGGGATTAGATCAGCTTGTAGGGCCTCGTCGAGGATGCGGGAGCGGGCTACGGTAAGAGGGGCGTATCTGGTGAAGCAAGGTTGGCGGGGCTCGCGTGGGCGAGTATCGGGATGTGGGTTAGGTTGTGGGGTGGGGTTGGCAGTGGTGGCTGCATAGTCGTTGCAGAATTTGGTGTGGAGGGTTTGCATTTCCTCCATGCGGACATAGTCAGCTGCACGTAACTTGAGCTCGTGCATAGAGGCAGGTGGGTGGAGATAAACGTTGTTGGCAAAGGGGCCGGGTTGTAAGGTAAGGGCCATGGACTGGAGGATCATCTCCTGATTGAGGTGTGGTGTACGAAGAGCTGCCTTACTGAAGCGATCTATGAACGCTCTGAGTGGTTCGCTTTGTTCTTGTCTGATGCCCAGGAAGGAGATGGTGGTAGTTTGGTGTGGGCGGTTGCCAGCGAAATGGGTGGAGAACATGTGGGAGAGGACGTCGAAACTGTCGATGGAGTAAGGCGGAAGGGTTGTGAACCATTCTAGGGCAGGGCCCTTGAGGGTGGTGGGGAAGGCTTTGCAAAAGACTGCGTATTGGGACGTGTACAGGGCGACATGGGTGATGTAGACTTTAAGGTGCTCGTCAGGGTCGGTTTCGCCAGTATAGCGATCTAGGGTGAAAGGTTCCCACTGGGCCGGAAGAGGGGTGTTGGCGATAAAGTCAGTGAATGGGTGACGACGTCTTGGCTGGTGGGGAGGGAGCAGGTGAGGTGGGATGGGATGGTTGATCATAGCGGGGAAGGTGGAGGTGAGGTTGTGAGGGGGATGTGGGTTGTCGGAAGGTATTGTGGGTTGTATGGTGGAACATGTGTGGTGTGTAGGGTGGTGGGCATGTTGTAGGGGATCTGAGTGGTAGGGAGGGTAGCGGCAGGGGTTGGGGGTGCGGTGAGCCCCGGTTGAGTAGATGGGAAGTGAGGAGGATGGGTAGAGGGGGTGGGTGTTTGTTGAGTGGTGGTGAAGGTGTGAGGAGTGGGGTTGTACTCACTTTCTTCCTCTGTGGGCTGGAAGGCCAGAGACCTCACAACTTCAGAGGTTTCCTTGGCTTTTCCCTTCAGATTGGGATCAACTTCGATCTTTCGCCTCAGGCGAAAGTTCTCTTGTCGTAGCGCCTCCATCTCGTAAGCGTTGCGTTTCTTCAAGTCTGCGAGTTCTTGTTGCATCTTTGCTTGGCCGTCTAGGATGGCGGCTAGGTCAGGGGTGCTGCCAGGAGGTCCAGAAGGACCAGCATCTGCCTGCTTGTTCACTCCAGCTTTGCTGCGGGTGAAAACCATCTTCAGAGAAAAATGGGTACTAAAGGTGTTCGTCTCGTGCCCCACGGTGGGCGCCAATTTCCTATAGAGAACAAATAAGATGAGTTAGGCACAAGCGTCACCTTACCATGTAGTCCGCTATCTCCTCAGTTGGCCTCTTCCCGGTGGATACATGTCAGCTTGAACCCAAGAGGGGTTACCTGCAGAAGAGTCTCCGACGCTCAAGTAAGTCAAAGCTCTCAGAAGGTCAAATCAGTGATTAATGAATGCATACCTTTAATTACTGGGGTCCACACGTATTTATAGAGCATTAATGATGTTTGATTACCTCATGGGTCAGGCCTTGACTTGGGCTCTAGCTTAGGCCATGAGTGGGCCTGGGCCCTAACCCAGGCCCTTAAGACCTATTGACCGTGAGGGCTTCTATTTTCACTAAGTTTATTGGAGTTTTCGGCCTAGACTTCAATCTTATCGGGTTTGCTGGAGTAGCCGGCCTGGACCGGCTACTTACCTCGATGGCTTATATTGGTTACATGAGGTGTAGGTTATTCTTCTAGATGTATAGGTTAAAACCGGTACAAGTTAGGCTAAATACTTGGCTGCCTTGATATATGCATTGTTTACTTATTTGGTGGAGTTTGGCTAGGTGTGGTACACCAGTCCCCCAGCCTTGTCCGATATGAGTTGTCGGTCAAGGGTGATATGTGTTGGTATGCTAGCGGAACCGGCTAGGTGTGATACACCAGTCCCCCAGCCTTTAA
>Ga0214543_1011773_pt1 | contig 12054 bp, 5 predicted proteins | sample CNSS2metaG_FD_160094 | JGI IMG/M metagenome (GOLD analysis project Ga0214543, IMG submission 160094) | Root nodule microbial communities from cowpea collected in UCLA plant growth center, Los Angeles, California, USA - CNSS2 | ecosystem: Host-associated > Plants > Roots > Nodule | place: USA...
TTAATGTTTTGGAATTTTTTAAATAATAAAAGTATATATTGGGAATTGATAAGAATTAAAATAGGTATCTTTTTATTTATTTTATAAAATATAACATTTAATGCTAATAAATAATAAAGCATAAAATCAAATTTAATAAAAAATAAATAAATTTATTAAGATATTTTTTATTTTCTCTCTCACTGTTTTTTGAGTTTCTCACATATTGTATCCACTTTAGACTTTTACTTGTTTTGTTTTATTTTGTTTATGAAGAAAAAAAGAAAGTTGAACACAAATTCATTATTTTGTGCTCTCATTTTTGTATGCTTTCTTCTATTATTGAAGAGAAAAGTAATTCATTTTTTCTCAATTGATAGTGAAATATTAGTTTAATAATTAATATTATTTTTTATCTCATGAGCATTTGGTATATTCATTTTTATAAATATCGAATAAAAAGCAATGCACTAAGTGTTTTTTAATAACTGGTTTTTAATTGTGACTTGATTATCATATATTTTTCTTTTATTAATTATGTATCACAATATTTATTTAGATTATGATAAATTATATTTTAGTATTTTTTTTAAACATAAGTATATTAATGAAGAAATAAAAGAATAAATTAATTATTTAAAAGTGATAAAATGGAAGCTACTGTGAGGAAGAAAATAGAAAAAATCAATCTTTGACAAAAATAGGAAGTCAATTACATTTACTTGATTGATTTTTTAATCCGTCTCGTCTTATTTTAACTCTTCTTGTTTTTACAACTATATCAGAAAGATAATTTTCTACAATGAAAATTATCAAAATAAGATTGCAAAATAAAACGGAAGATGAATGTTTTTTACTGACGATATGATTATTTACATTAAAAACAAAATATAACTAAAAATTTTAGTATTGATTCAATTATTATTAAATTAAATAATCTTACGGATCCATAATTAAATATATAAATTGAATATATAAATTTTAAGTATATTTTGGCACCTCCATAAATATCGAGCAAGTTCCGCCACTGCTCACTACATGGGAGACACTCAAACAACCAAACTCAAAGAGATCGCATAGTCATCCAATCCCAAAAATCATATTCAATTAATAAAGTTTCTACTCATCTAACTCTTTCATCACTACTTTCATACCAATTTCATAATATAATAACACTGGTAGTTTCACCCCCACTTGGAAACTTCACGGTACAAACCCAAAAATCTATTCCTCTCATAAATTCTTAACTCTGCTCTTCTCACTTTGAAAAATCACTGTCTACAACATCAAAGGTTTGATCAATGATCAAGGCAAATTTTTTCAAGATTATTAACAAATAGAAATTCATTAAGAAAGATAGAGACGACATGAATGAGCTTGCATGCAAGGGAAAACATGTTGCTCTTAGAGGATGAGTAGAATTTTCGAACTCACTATTAAGAGAGATTGACTAAGGATTTTAATAAGGTTTTTCGCATAAATTACTCGAGTAGTGTTAATTCTTCACAATGGATAGAAGTTGATCCAAAATTCTTTAAAAAAAAAGAAAGGTTTTTGGGGAGATCTAAGTTGATAGAGAAGAAAATGATAATGAATTTTTGGAGTCTTCCAATATTTATATCCGTATTGGTGCACATTTTTTCCTATTTCAATAATAATTAGTTTATTTTAATAAAATAATAAATATCATGACAGCTATTATCAAATATTTAATATAAAAAATATTTTCATTCCTTTAATGTTAAATATTTAAAGTAGAAATTATAATCCTATTATACATTTTAAGGGGATTATAAATAAGAATTGTATACTGGCGAGGCGATGAAGTTTCGAGAGCGAATTACACTCTAGTTATAATTTGAGCATCTCCTCCTAATAGAGACCATAGAGTTACTCTGTAACATAGTTTTCTTCAAGATTATTGAAGTCGCTATAGGGCTTGCAAGAATATTTCATTATTTCAACCTTCTAAGATCAGAATTCATGGTTCTACCTGAGCGTCGATCACCCAAACATATCCCTTTTCTCGTTTACCTTTTCATTTATAATGATTACTTAATTTTATCTCATCCCATATGCACTACATCTTTGTCATCAACATGATCTTCCAAATCATATTGACTTTAGTACCACTCAGACCAAACATGCAAAACTCATATAATTGTTGCATAACTCGATTGAAACCATAGTTATCCTTATTTACCACTAAAAGTATGAAAGAGATTATGAGTTTAAATTTCTACTAAAATTTGAAAGTTATAAGATTGTTACGAATAATTTTATAAAAAAAATAGAAAAAATTGAGAGTTTAATTATTTATGTTGAAAGTTTTATATTAATTAGAAATATGACGATTTAAATTTATATAAGTGAGTATAAATCTTATATTATAAATTAAATTTATAAGATTAAGTTAAATTTAAAATAAACTTCTTAATAATTTTTATTAATAAAATACTAACAATTAATATTTAATTATATAAAATACAATCCTTATTAACCACATAGATGCTGAGAATCGCTTGTCACCATCAGAAAAAAAAAAAGTGTATAACATTTTTTGGGGTGTTCCAGACATTGTGCATAAGGTACAAGCTACCTGTACTCTCCTACTACCTAAATTGTCTGTGGTGGCCACACGATTCATCAGAAAAAAATCACTCTCTTATCTCATAATATTCTACAATATTTTATATGCTGAACGAATTCTAATATCTCTCTTCCACACCAATTTTTCATCACCTTCTTTTTCTAACTATACTTACCTAAAGTCACTCCCACTCAAACCATTCTGTACTTCATATATTCCATACACTCATATCATATCACCAAAGGACCTTCCTTCAAATTTTTGTTATTGAACTTTTCAGCATAAGGTATCACCAATCTTCTCAAAACCTCACTCTTCTTATTCCCATTTTCCTAATTTTCATGATACATTTTTATCAAACATTTACTCCTAAATCAAATACTTTTCTGAGGTGCCTCACCCATGTAGAATCAAATTTTAAGTCACTTCAAATATTAATTTCTCAGAGTATTTAAATTTTAATGTATCCTTGCCAATCTTAAACTTTTCATAAGAAACAATATTAAAAATCTATCACTTTTATGAGCAAGAATTTTTAATTTAAATAAAAAGTCACCTAATGGTAGTTTTTGAAGGTAGAATTGTCAAAACGGATAATCCGACCTGACCCGACTCGACTCACCACGAGTTGATCACTTGTGAGCCAACCCAACCCGACTCACTTTTAGCGAGTCAAAAATTTTTTAACCAGACCCAGCCCACTTTTTAACCAGACCCAGCCCACCGCGGGTTGGTGGGTTAAACGAGTTGGCTCATGGATTCACTCAATTAAAAAAATATATTTTTTTTAGTCAAAACTAAATTATAATTCTAATTAAAATCTAAATAAATTTTAACACAATCCAAATACAAATCAAAATAACAAAAACACACAAAATACAAATTATCTGTGTTGGCTAAAAAAATAACTTAACATGACCCAAATATAAAGTCCAATTTAACAAAAAATACTTGTGTGACGTTAGTGAGCCAACCCGGTTTACAATCCAGGTGAACTGGGTTCTAGGTGAGCCAGAGTCAAAAATTAATTCGTATTGAAATTTGTAAAAAAAATTTAATCCAATTCGATCTAATTCGTGATGAGCCGAGTTGATTTATAGGTTAGAACTCATTTTCACATCTGTGTGAAGGTTACTTCTATCATAACCTTGAGTAGATTATCATTCAGTGGAGTGGTTGCGGCCACAAAATTAAAGGAATCTATTTATACATTACGTTCCTTTTCGTCTCATACATGGTTGCAATAGATTTTGACGTGAGTTTCACCTACTCTTTCTTTTCTTCACTTTTTAAAAAGATGATTTAACCTTCTTTTCTATTATCTCTCGATCATTTATTCAATTCACACAACCAACGCACTCTTTATTCTGAGAAAATGCACTCTTTTACGTTTAATCACAAAATTGCTACCTTATTATAAATGTGTCCTGTTTTTAAATATTTGTATAGGAAACATTGAAAACATATTTTTTTCATTTGCAATTCTTGCATATAAATTTTCCAAACCAGAAAACAAAGTAAAAATAAGATGACAGTTTTATATAAAATTTGAATAGCAATCTAGTAGAGTGAAGTGTTTTGATGAGATGATGAAAAAGTGGATGAAAGATAAAGATAAGATGGAAAAGAAAATATGAGCACAAAAAAGTATATTTATTATTAGAGTTGTGGCAGCCAAGTGACAAAACCAGTGCAACATGGGAACTAAGGTATAAGGGCACAACCAACCACCCTTTCCCTATGCAAAGAAAAAGAAAAATAGAAAAAAAAAAAAAAAAATGACTCGTTAAACTGATTCTTATCTAACGGTAGCCACATTACTAGAACTTCCCATTAAGAACATAATTGAAGTTCTTGATCATCTATTACTAAGTAGCCTTCGCATCCTCTTACTTAGAATTGTAACTTGTCATTTTCAACGACTTTTGTCCTCGTCTTTTGACTTGTCCTCTTCGGTTCTCAACCCCAAACCACTGTCACAACAATTATAATCTTATCAGTAAACAAAGATGAATGTCGAAACTATATAAATCACGAGAGAAAAGATTACCCGGAAATTTTCTCGTAAGCCCACTGAGCAAAAGACTCAGAGGGTGCGCCGGCACCTTCCTCGGAGGGAGCAAAGGCATCAAAAGCGGGTGCGGCGGCATCCTTGGCAGTTTCGGCGGCTGACGCGGCGGAGTCCTTGGCAGCTTTGACCGTTGGGGCGGCGGCGTCCTTGGCATCCCCTGCAGTGGTTTTGGCGCTTTCGAGCACATTGCCCCAGGTGGTTCCGATGAACACGGCAAGGCACACCACCACGACAACGAACTTCATGTTTAGGGTGTTCATGATTTTATTCTTCTTCAAATTTATTCAAAAGCTTGTGTTTTATTCTTTGTATTTTGTTTGCTTTTGTTGCTCTGATAATTGATTTGCTGAAACGTGTATTTATATGTGTGTGTAGTGAGAAATAGGTTGAGATGCTTGCCACTAATGGCGCTTGTTCATCGCTTTAACGGTTGGTTTTCTGGCGCAGCTGGGTCATCAGCCAGGCAAATCGCCCACAGAAAACGCACGACGTTGAGGATGAACACTTTGTTCTTATGGTGGAGAATGTTTAACGGAATAATTATAATTATAAATATAATAATAATAATAATAATAACAAATTATTATTATTATTTATTATTATATTAATAAAAGAAGTCGTAAATGTTTATTATTTCTAAAAATAATGAATTCAAAACTTTAAAGGTGAGAGGGTGCTAAAGATAGAAGTATTCATCAATCTTGCTTAAACTAATAACTCAAACAAAATTAATTAAATTAGTTCTGTGTGTATGTGTGGTATTAAATTAGTCCTAACAAGTCACGTACTCTGTGACTGTGACATATCTGTTTGTCTTTCTTTGTACTCAACGATAATATATTTTCACTTATTTTTTTAGCTTCCATTTTGAATTTGGGTTTCTTTCTTCTTCTTTTTTTTGTTTTGGGATGACTCTTTATAAAAAAAACTTGAGGAATATTTGTTTTAAAACTAAAATTACTGTTATGGCTAAACATTTCGCCAATATTATATAATGAAAACAATATTTCACTAATATTTATCAAGCAGTCTTAGAGTATGCAAGTACCGAAGAAAAATAGAAACAAAACTATCTTATAATATTAAATAATATTAGAAACAAATATTGAAAAATTGAAGAAAAATATGAAAATAGGAAAAAAATTCTTTATCGTTGTATTGCATTATATATACCACCACTATTATTGGACAACAAATATAAAAAAAAAAACAGGATGACAAATATGTAACTATTTATAAATTTAGCGTTATATTGTAATGAAATAGTACCATAGTCAAAAAATAAACATTTGTCACATTGTGTTTGATTTTCCTTATAATAGAGAGGGTAATCAAAAAGTGTCTTATTATATTGTTTTTTTTTTTCATATTGTTGATCTTGTTGTATATACAGATTGGATTGGAGTAACCCAATTACTCCATTAATATATTTGTTTTTATTTATTAAAAAAAAAATCCAACTAACACTATTTATGAACGACACTAAATACGATGGCAAAAGAAAATGGCTTTTAGCGTTTACATTTAACATGATTTTTTTTTTCTTTTCATGCACATTAAAAATACATATTTTTGAATAAATGTAGGTTTAGGAATTTAAAACCTACCATTTATAAAATTAATATTTCAAACTATTTTGAGAGATCTAAAATTCATTATCCATTTTTTGGGTGGTATGAACTTTAATGAGAAATTTAAAAAAAAATCAAATCAAAATTCCTTTCTCTTACTCAAATAGTTTGCATTATTCACAGTTTCAAAGTATAAATTTGTCACCACTCTCATCTAATGGCTAATCGGGATTAAAATTCCACAAATTAAAAAAGCCAATAATACGAGTTAAAGTTGATGTTATTAGGAATGGAAAGAAAAAACGACGATATTTGTAAAGATTAGGTATAATATTCCACTTCACATGTTCATAAAGAAATGTCAAAACAAAAAGAATTAATCTTGATATTATTAAAATATCATGCTAAAGGCCATATTTATGTCTCTAACCTCTCTTATTTATCTTTTATTTATTTTTGTAGAAATAAAAAGGTTAAAATACTTTTTTTGTCCTAATTTTCGTCAAGTTTTTTCAAATAAGTCCTAATTTTGGTTTTGTATTCAAATAGGTTCCAATTTTCGTCAATTTTATTTAATTGAGTCTTTTTTTGCTAACACAATTTAAATCATTAACGACCATGAACAGTGACTGTCACGTGTCACTTCGTGGTGTTTTTGAATTTTTTTATTTTTATTTTTATTTTTTTTAATTTATTTTTAATTTTTTTAATTTTTTTAATTTTTTTTTAATTTTTTTTAAATGTACACATGTCAACCCAGGAGTGTGCCACATGTCACTTCGTGGTTTTTTTTAATTTTTTTTAATTTTTTTTAAATGTCCATGTGTCAACCCAATAGCGTGCCACGTGTCAAAGTCAATGTTTTAAATTTAATTTGGTCCCTATATTTGTTATTTTTGTTCAATTAGGTCCCACTTTTTGTTAACATTAACCAATTTGGTCCCTCTCCAAATTAAAGCCAAATTTAATTGTTATATTAAAATTCACATTTTTTATTAAATATTTTTATATAATATATTAAAATTCACATCATTATAACTTTGATATAAAAATTAAATTTGGTCACATCTTCGATAGGGACCAAATTGGTTAATGTTAAGAAAAATCGGGACCTAATTGAACAAAAATAACAAATATAGGGACCAAATTAAATATAGAATATTGACTTTGACATGTGACACACTACTGGGTTGACACGTGGACATTTAAAAAAAATTCAAAAAAATTCAAAAAAAATAAAATAAAAAATTCAAAAAAAACCACGAAGTTACACGTGACACGCTTCTGGGTTGACACGTGTACATCTAAAAAAACATTAAATTTTTTTGAATTTTTTTTTTAAAAAAATAAAAAAAATTCAAAAACACCACGAAGTGACACGTGACAGTCATTGTTCATGGCCGTTAATGATTTAAACGGTGTTAGCAAAAAATGACTCAATTGAACAAAATTGACGAAAATTGGGATATATTTGAACACAAAACCAAAATTAGGACTTATTTAAAAAAAACTTGACGAAAATTGGGACCAAAAAAGTATTTTAACCAAATAAAAATTATTATATAATGTGAATGCGATTGTTTTTTTATAGATTTGACTTAGTTGTTAGTTTGCACCCAAAAAAAATATAGTAATTGTCCTATTTTCGTTAAAACAGTATATTTATGATTGAAAAAAAAAAGACATAAGAGATAACTATTATGCATTGAATGTGATTCATATATTGCAGTATATGATTTCAAGTAATATATTCATCCATCAATTTGTAGAGTGGCCATTTAGAGAGAATAGGTTATTCATCACAAAGGCACCGAAAATGTTAGAAATAGATGGACAAATAAATTCTTAGAAGTTAGGAATAGATAAATCATATTACAACTTCTTTTTTTCTTCCCTCATATTTGATATCTTTTATGTGAAGTTGATTAATTAATAAGTCTAAGAAGTAACTTAGTTGTAAAATTTAAATTTTATTTGATTACTTTAAAAGTGTAAAGCCTTTATGTTTGACATAGACTATTAGCTATTATTAGTAATGTGAAAATTGAGATTACTTTATCAATTAAGAAATTTAAGCATGGACTTAACCATGTCAAAGTTTGTTGTTGTAATTTGTACTTTGTTCATTTTTATTTTTATTTTTCTTGAGAATAGACGTGATTCTTTAAATGATGGATTTTATGGTCTTTTACCTCAGTCTTGATGAGGGTTTTATAGAATGGGAGATTTTGTCAACAAATAGTAAGAGGGCCACCATGCATTATTAGCCCATATATGCATGCATCTCCGATCTTTCATTTGGGCATAACCAATACATTTTATGTTATTTTTATTTTAAAACGTTTATTGGAAGTGAGATTGCTCTAATCAAAGAACCTTCATTTATTTATTATTGTGATAAGTAATTTGGGAGTAACAAATTTAATTTATATCTACAAATTCAAATATATTTATGAGCGTAAATAGTTTTGTTCACTTTTATTGTAAATAATTACATATTATCTACGGATACAATGAGGGTGTAAGTTATATATCAATCCAACACAAATTAAAATCCAATTTTTATCGATATTCTTTTTTTTGTACGTAATACTAAAATTTATCTTCATGATATTTATTGGATTTATTATGTCGTTTATTTTCTAACTTTATATATATATATATATATATATATATATATATATATATATATATATATATATATATATATATATTTTTATATTTATATATATATATATATATCTATATTTATAATATATTGACTTTAGATGGATAACTTCAGCTCAATATGAGTAGTATATGAGAAATATTAAATCAATTAAATATACAATTAAATTATAATACACAAGTTAATGTAACATGTAATATAATTTGATTACATCTTTAAATAGATATTTGTGATGTCGGTTATGATTCTTAGGAATAAGAATTCATTATTTAAGTCAAATTGTACCATTAAAGGGTTCTTAGAAGTTAATGTAGTGGAAGAATTGTTCTTTTGTTGCAAGAACCTATTCTTAAAACTAGGATAATATTGATTACATAATTTATTAAAAAAGAAAAATTAGTGAATGAAACTATGTAATCAATGCACAAAAATAATCATCAACCCGAAACAACCCAAAAAGCAATTAGGGAAAACTAAACCCAGAAATTAGCAGTCTGATGTCATGGGGCATTCTTTAATGTAATGCCATTGTAGGAAATCCAAAGATGATCTCTTGAAGTCTATTATGAGAAATCAAGATTTTCATTTTTTTATTAGCTCATATTGGGAAGATTTATTACGTAATTTTTTTTTCTCTATACTTATATTTTTCCGTCTACATAATTTTCCATTCTTAAGCATTGTCTTATTTAATTACTGGAGACTAACTTTTCTGAAATACATAGTTTTTTTGCATACTCGAATACTGGAGTGAGGTGCATGACTCCACGATTACGGAATCCAATTCCCTGATTTCAGTCGTACTAACTCATGTTGGCATTTAAATAAAGTTGGTAGCACTTATTCATATATTAAAAATTAGATTAATTAACATGTAATCCTTCGTTAAGATGCGATAAATAAATTTCCTTAAATACAATATTAATTTGACAATACAGCATGGATAAACGAAGATGAGTATACAAAGAAGGAGAAAAACAGGAAAGAAGACTGCTACAATCACATGGTAAGGAGCAATTAGATTATTTCACAGCTTGCTGCTGGAAATACACTATTCACTATTTATTCAAGAGAATGCTAATGGCTGTTCATGCTTTGTGGTCTCTGGATCTTCAAGAACCTGCAAATGGCTGCAAATGGCGGAAAAGAGAAACATTATTAGTCAATAGAAAAAGGGTTACATACAAAGAACATACAGAAATGTAGCCAAAATTTATAAATAATGTAGAAAAACAGAAGGGTCCAAGCTTGGAAAACAAAGCGGTGAAAGTTTATGCTAGATACTCTTTTGAGATTTCAGACAGAAAACCCGAGCTTTCTATGTCAAATCACATGGCTGTTGTTGTTCTTCATTATGGCTTGTCTTTTGGTTCAAAGCACATGGCAGTTGTTTGAAGTAGCATACGTAGGGCCATTCAAATTTATGAGAACTTTCCATAGAGCTTAGATAATCAAAAGTTTGAGGCATTATTGAAGTAGCTGCTGGGTGTTGAAGATAATTTGGACATAAACTGATGCAAAACAAATGGACCACATAAAACTAGCATTTTCAGTTTCAGGGCTTTCCATTTAAAAAATTCCTATCTCTTTCGATGGACCCCGCAACATGCAGTACGTAGTACACGACAACAATAGTGCAAATACAAGTAGGACTGTATTATGATAAACTTGAATCACAGAGATAGTCACATCACATGACATGTTGTTGAAGTATACAATACAACGTTAAAGCTAAACTGCATTAGGGTAAGAAAACATAGTGAACTTAATTACCAATGACTCTTAGTTGGTGGTGGTGTTGGTTTTGTAACGAGGAAACGGAACCTGGCCATGTTCAATGCGTTTGACATCTTCTTTGAGGATCTCGTAGTGCCTTTTGACCTCTTCCACTGATCTTCCGACCACATTGGCAACATTCTGCCATCTGTCAGGGGTTTCCCTGTCGTATAAAGCCAGGGCTTGTTCGAACAATTTGTTCTGCCTCTGAGTCCAAGATGATGCCATTTGTTGAGAAGGGTAAGAAAAGAATGATTGTGGTGAAGAAAAGGTGAAGGGAAGACACGGGAAAGAGGTGTTGAACGTTGGTCCTTATAAGTAGGAGGAGAAAAGGTGGTGGTGGTGTGTGGGGTTTGAACCTGGTGGAGGAATATATATCTCCCAAAAGGACACTGAAGATAACGTGACCCGTCCCCTTAAGAGCCACAAGTGAAGAGGGAGAATGGACAAACAAGTGGAGGAGGAGAATCACGACTAAAAGACAATCCTTTAAACGTTTTACACAAAGATGCTTCTTACCATTTGCTTCATCTCTTTCTCAACTCCACTTTCCTTTCCTTTTACCACTTCCTCTGTTACTCTTACCTTCTTCTACTGCCACAATCAAACCAGGAGCACCACCAAGTACAAAACAACTCACAAATATCACGTCCTGCACATTCATGTCAGATACATGCATGTTTTCTTATACACCACACAACACATATCTTCTGAGTTTAACTTATAAATCATAAAAAATTAAGGGATTTTTTCAAATTTATGGAACAAATTTGTTCAGATATTACAAAATGGATAATTCAAAGAAGGATATCGATATGTATAAAAACTAAATTTTGACAACTTTTTTTTTAAGGTGTTATTTTTTAGGTGCTTTAAAAATATAAAAAAAAGTAAAAATATGATGAAAAAAACCACTTAAAAATGAAACCTCATGTAATAAGAGAAAATTATCAAAACTTAATTGTTAAAAGATCATTTTTCTTAAAAAAAAATATATAATTGTTCATGAGTTAAGTTATGCGGACTCATGACAACTTCGAAAATAAAATCGTGAAGATTTCATACAACTGTATAAATAAGAGAAGTTATTGGGTTCTCGCAACTTTTATTTTCAAAGTTGTCATGAGTTTAGATGACTTAACCGATGACTAACAATATTTTGCTGATTTAATCTATTTTAGTGATATTTGAGCAACGTAAAAAAAAAAAACAAAAAGTAAGTATTTTAAAAACTCACATAATTTAATAATTTAATCATATTTCTGGTAACTTATAAGTGAATCATAGGCATATATGTTTTGTTTTTTTCCACATGAACGCTCCTTCCAACGATATATATATATATATATATATATATATATATATATATATATATATATATATATATATATATATATAT
>Ga0214543_1011774_pt1 | contig 12051 bp, 12 predicted proteins | sample CNSS2metaG_FD_160094 | JGI IMG/M metagenome (GOLD analysis project Ga0214543, IMG submission 160094) | Root nodule microbial communities from cowpea collected in UCLA plant growth center, Los Angeles, California, USA - CNSS2 | ecosystem: Host-associated > Plants > Roots > Nodule | place: USA...
GGCACTTGGCCTAGCATGCGCCTAACCACCAACAAACCTCCTTCATTAGGTTTGATTTCATCTTCACTTGAAGATTGGGAAGAAGTGTGGGAGGAAGAACTTTTTGGGGAGGGGGGAGAAGAATGTTCACTTTCAACCTCTCATTTAGGGTTCAAGATCATGTTCCTTTTTGTTGGGCAATTTGAAGCAATGTGACCATAGCCCAAACACTTAAAACATTTTATGGAACTAGTTCTTGAACCTTGGGAAGAGTTTGCACTTTCATGAGAGTTTCTAGACGCATTGGTCCTAGGTGGGTGGTCTTTAGAAAAAGTTTTCTCATCTTTTCTCTCTTTTCCTTTCCAAGTTCTAGAGTAGTAGTCATTGTAAGGAGTACTCTTCTTGGCCTCTTGTTTCTTTTTCAATTGACTTTCAACTTTTAAGGCCAAGTGTAAAATTTTTTCAAGAGTTGAGTACTCATACAACTCAATTACATCTTGAACTTCTCTTCTAAGACCACTCACAAATCTAGCTACCTTTTCTTCTTCACTTTCAAATTGGAGTCCTACTTTGAGAAGCATGGACTCCATCATTTTAAAATATTCATTCACACACATAGACCCTTGTTGAAGCCTTTGGAGCTTCAAAAGAGTCTCCCTCCTATAGTAGGAAGGAACAAATCTAGCGCGCATCAAAGTTTTAATGTCCATCCAAGAGGCCGCGGGTGGCTCTTGGTTAATATTGTCCATACACAATTGATGCCACCATGTCATGGCATAATCTTCAAATTCTAAAACTACTAAATCTACTTGTTCTTGATTACTAACTAAATGAATATTGAAGATTTGGTCCACTTTTTGCTCCCACTCTATGTAGAGGTTTGGGTCATTCTCCCCCTTGAACTTTGGAATCTTGATTGGTGGAGGTTGTCTTTGTGGGAGTTGATTGCGCCTTCCACCACCATCATAGTCGTGCCTTCTTCTTCTTCCACCATGGCTAGAGTCCTCGGAAGAGGACCTCCTCCTTCTCCTCTCATCTTCCCTAAGCTCAAGTCTTTGGATGTGCTCTTGTAGGAAGATCTCACTTTGCCTCCTATCCGCCTTTAATTGGTCAAAAGTTTCTCTCCTACTCACTTCCATCTCACGTAAGATGTTGGCAAGGGTCATTTGTTCACTTTCTTGGGCCATAGGAGTCACCATGGAAGGGGAATAAGGTGAGGCCGACTCCTCCTCTTCTTCTACCTCCAAGATTGGATCCATATTCATGTTCCTACACCAAAAACTCACCAAAAACCGAGACAAGGAAGAGGTTAGCTAACAATTCCAATTCCAAAACACTCCCAAAGCACACAAGCAAGGCTAGCACTCAAAAACCTTCCAAACAAGTGAAAACACCTTTAAAGAGATGAAAACCCTTTCAAAGCTCAAACAAGTGGCTCGACCACAACACTCTAGGAAGACAAGGAAAAGAAAACTACTAAGACAAAAAAAAGATTACCTAAAGACAAGCAAGCAAAGCTAAAAAAAACAAGAAAGTTTAACTTCTAAGGAAACTTGTTTTTAAAGACAAAACTTGAACAAGACTAAAACAATGAAAAGAACTTTTAAGGACTCTATGGAAAGCATTTGAACAATCCAAGATTATACCTCAAATTATGCATACACCATGAAAGATCATAACCAAGTCAAAGCATGGAACTAATTTGACAATATCACCCAAAATCCAAGTATAAATTTTGGTAGCATAACACCTAGTAAAAATGGCCCAATGGATTCACCAAGCATTGTAAAAGCTCTCGGCCAAACTGTTTTTGGTCTTGAAAACACTTTTTCTTTTCAAAACTAAGTATTTAAAATGATGAGAAGGATGTTTTAGGGTGTCTTGAACACTTAGTTCCTTAAAATTAGGTCAAAATCAATTTCAAGGAGCATACAACAACACAAGGCATAAATATCATGCAATAGTTCAAAAACTTAGAAACAAGAACAAGAAAACTCAAAGAAGCATATGACAAGAGACTCAAGCCAAATTTAGACACATTTAAAGACTCAACATGACATACACAAAGACACAAACATGTAGCTATCATTCATTTAAACTCATGGATTTGAGGCTCAAAGAGTAAGCATCAAAAGACATGTTATCCAACCACATTTAGGAGCAAAAGAGTCATAAAACCGATGCCAAAATTGCCACAACATAACTTGAAAACGTTGTTTTTCGTATTCTCGGTAGCTTTGACCTTTGCTCACTCATTTGATCATAACTCTCTCTCCACAGAACTCCAAATGCGTTAATTCTTTTTTTTTTTGGAAACTAGACTCACAGAGCGTTCTTTTGCTATAAAGAACGTTACCTTTGGACCACTCATCTAGCTGCAGTATGTTTTTCAAAATCGCACACGTTGCAGCCAACACTGTTTTTATGTGGACCATTCAAAGATAGATACACAAGAAAAGGTTAGAACATGAAAACACCATATTCAAGGACAACCAAAGCTCTAGATACCAAATGATGAAGGATTATCTTGTTTCCTTTTAGATTTATGAATATGGTGAAGTTGTTTAAGAAAGCTTTTTGAAAATTCCAACTAGACATTAAGATAGCATGCTATCTAGATGTGAAGGTTCATTTCTCAAGCTCATGAAAGGAAGAAGAAAGTTGGATTCAAGCTTAAGCACACACGGAAATAACAACACTTAAAGAGAAAAATGAAAGAAGAAACAATAAAAATGGCAAGCATAGAAGATGAAGAATGGAAGAAGCACGCCACTCATAGGGGGGATCTAAGCCAACCAAGCCCTAGAGATGAGTGATGGTGCCGCCACTTGCAAGCAAGATAAGGCAAATGTGAGTTCACTTCTAGGAAGGAGAGCTCACTAAAATTGGTGGTTGAATGCACAAAGTTTATAACAAAATGATCAACCCTTTTACAAGACAAGGAGCACCCTTTAAATAGGAGTTCATAGGGGTCCTTTAGCAAATACAAAAACATGAAAAAGGATTAACTAGCAAACCCTAAACCTAATGTGAGAGTGAGTCTTGGCCAAGTGAAGGGAGATGATTGGTGGAGGCATTCCCATGAGGATTCTAGGCCAAAAGAGGAAGGAGACTAAGTGACCTTCTAAGGCATAAACCACAAAGGCAAAAGGAGACAAGGTATATGTCTACTTTTGCTTTTGCTTTATGCTTTTTGCTTTCCTCTCTCTTCCACTCCATCCAAGTGCTCCAATCACCAAGTGCCACCTAGCCATGCTCTACTTTCTCTTAATTACCTACAAAACAAGACAAACAAAGATTAACATGTTGGTTTAAGTTAATCTAATCTTGGTCAAAGGTCAACTTTGGATCAAAGTCAACAAGTCAACCAAAATAAGTCAACTAGACACCAACTTAGGGAATTCAAACTAAAGTAATGAAAAACAAAGATAAAGGTGATGGAATAGAAGACTCCCCTCTAGACATGCTTCAAGTGATCCTTCTTGAGGGAGTTTCTAAGGAGGTGCTCACGCCTTCATCAGGGTATGATAAGAATTTGAATCATAGCTCAAATGGAGAAGGACTAATGCACCACTTTGCTGTAGTTATTTTTATTTTTATTTTTTAAAGTTATTAGTTTGTTTAAATATGGTCCAATTCATTGTAAAATTGGCTTATCAAATTACGTTTTGGTTTAATCAATTAATGGGCTCTAGTTTAGTTTTATTTCAAGTTGTAATGATAACCCAATTGCAACTTAGTCATCAGCCTTTGGGAGACCAAGAGGATGCTTGGCTGAATTGTTTTTGGTGACTTTTGGGTTCCCATAATTTTAGTTACAATCAGCCATTAAGTAGTACGATTATTAATAGCTTTAAGTGGGATGAAATTTAAACATATGTGTCATTTCTAGTTCAAGTGGTCAAAGCATCTATATGAGCTGAACCATTTTAATCAATGAAACAGGTTGGGTTTCATTCAGAAAATATTAGAGTTTTATCTCTTCTATCTTTGTGAGAGTGATTCTCCTAAGTTCTTAAGTGAATCAAGAATCCTTGAGTTTTATCAAAGGTCATTTTTCCCTTTGTGTGTTTAAATTCGTAGGCTTGTCTTCCATTCTTGGAAGTGTGACGTCAATCAATTTCAACTACATCTTCTTATCTATTTCCATTTTCTCGTTTTAAATAATTTCTCACATATCTTGCTTATTAGCATTCCAACTTAGATAGATCCATAAAACGAATCCACCTCTTTGGATTCACATCACTTTGTATTCAGAGCCATGCTCACGAGATTTGGAATAAAGATGGAGGTTTTATTATACGAGGTGTTTAATCAAAGGCAACCCATGTTTATTTGCATTCGATTACGGAAGCCACATCAATGTTGTGAGCCAAAGATTGGCGGAGAAACTAAAGTTACCAACAAGCTTTCATCCGAATAAACCATGGATCAATTTCAATACAAGGCAATGTGTGAAAGAAGTATTATGTAATATTGCTCCAATGCACTCTTTCCATCTTCTTTTGGGATGGGCATGGCTTCGTTTTAAAATACTCAATCATGATGAACGTTCCCTTTATTTGAGGCATGAGGGACATAAATTCAAGTTGAAATTTATGACACCAAAACAGGTCAGTAAGGATCAACATAGGCTGAAGGAAAAAATAGAAAAAGATAGAATAGAAAGAGAAGAAATAGAAACTACAGAAGGAAGGGAAAATGAAGAAAAAGAAAAGGAAGTAAAGAAAAAGATGATGTAAAATTTATTTGTCAATGTTTTCTCTTCTATAGTTTGTGAAGTAATTTTACAGAAACAAAAGGATAAGCAAGTGAATGAAACACACCAGCTTCCATGTTTGAAGAGGAAGCTTGTTCACAATACTTTTATTATGCATTTGGTTCGCTAATGAGAAGCAAATTTATCAAAGACAACACATGGAATTATTTATTGTTAAAAATCGAGGTGGGGTAGTGTTGGCAAGAGAGTTGTTCCATGGATTGCAACCACTGGAAAGAAACAAATATAAATATATTCAAGTTCAATTTGATACTTGAGGAAAATAATTAGTTTCAAGTTGTTGAAAACTAAAGTCCTTCAGTAGATCATAACAAACTTATATTAAAACTTGTAGAAAAATAAACGCTTAAGATTAAAGATGAATCTTCTCGAAGAAGGAGGGTATCATATGAATCGCATCATAGCTCAAATGGAGAAGGACTAATGCACCAGTTTGCTGCAGTTATTTTATTTTTATTTATTAAAGTTATTAGTTTGTTTAAATATGGTCCAATTCATTGTGAAATTGGCTTACCCAATTACGTTTTGGTTTAATCAATTAATGGACTCTGGTTTAGTTTTATTTGAAGTTGTAATGATAACCCAATTAAACTTAGTCATCAGACTTTGGGAGACCAAGAGGATGCTTGGCTGAAGTGTTTTTGCTGACTTTTGGGTTCCCATAATTTCAGTTAAATCAACCATTAAGTAGTACAATCATTAATAGCTTTAAGTGGGATGTAATTTAAACATATGTGTCTTTTCTAGTTCCAGTGGGGAAAACTTCTATATGAGTTGAACCATTTTAATCAATGAAACAGGTTGAGTTTCATTCAGAAAATATTAGAGTTTTATCTCTTCTTTCTATGTGAAAGTGATTCTCCAAAGTTCTTAAGTGATTCAAGAACCCCTGAGTTTTATCAAAGGTCTTTTTTCCCTTTGTGTGTTTAAATTCTTAGGCTTGTCTTCCATTCTTTGAAGTGTGACGTCAATCAATTTCAACTACATCTTCTTATGTATTTCCATTTTCTCGTTTTTAATAATTTCTCACAAATCTTGCTTATTAGCATTCCAACGTATATAGATCCATAAAACGAATCCACCCCTCTGGATTCACATCACTTTGTCTTCAGAGCTAAGCTCGAGAGATTTGGAATAGCAATGGAAGTTTATTATACGAGGTATTTAATCGAAGGCAACCCATGTTTATTTGCATTCGATTACGGAAGCGACAACAAGGTTGTGAGCCAAAGATTGGTGGAGAAACTAAAGTTACCAACAAGCTTTCATCCGAATCAAGCATGGATCAATTTCAATACAGTGCAATGTGTGAAAAAAGTATTATGTAATATTGCTCCAATGGACTTTTTCCGTCTTCTTTTGGGATGGGCATGGCTTCGTTTTAAAATACTCAATCTTAATGAATGTTCCCTTTATTTGAGGCATGAAGGACATAAATTGATGTTGAAATTTATGACACCAAGACAAGTCAGTAAGGATCAACATAGGCTGAAGGAAAAAATAGAAAAAGATAGAATAGAAAGAGAAGAAATAGAAACTACAGAAGGAAGGGAAAATGAAGAAAAAGAAAAGGAAGTAGAGAAAAAAATGATGTAAAATTTATTTGTCAATGTTTTCTCTTCTATAGTTTGTGAAGTAATTTTACAGGAACAAAATGATAAGCAAGTGAATGAAACACACCAGCTTCCATGTTTGAAGAGGAAGCTTGTTCACAATACTTTATTATGCATTTGGTTTGTTGATGAGAAGCAAATTTGTCAAACACAACGCATGGAATTATTTATTGTTAAAAATCGAGGTGGGGTAGTGTTGGCAAGAGAGTTGTTCCATGGATTGCAACCACTGGAAAGAAAAAAATATAAATATATTCAAGTTCAATTTGATACTTGAGGAAAATAATTACCACTGGAAAGAAACAAATATAAATATATTCAAGTTCAATTTGATACTTGAGGAAAATAATTAGTTTCAAGTTGCTGAAAAATAAAGTCTTGCACAAGATCATAACAAACTTATACTAAAACAAGTAGAAAAATAAAGCGTTAAGATTCAGGACAAATCTTCTTGAAGAAGGAGGGTATGATATGGATCGCATCACAGCTCAAATGGAGAAGGAATAATGCCCTAGTTTGCTGCAATTATTTTTATTTTTAGCTTCTAAAGGTATTAGTTTGTTTAAAGATGGTTCAATTCATTGTAAAATTGGCTTACCAAATTATGTTTTGGTTCAATCAATTAATGGGCGGTGGTTCAGTTTTATTTCAAGTTGTAATGATAACCCAATTGCAACTTAGTCATCCCCCTTTGGAAGACCAAGAGGATGCTTGGCTGACTTGTTTTTGGTGACTTTTGGGTTCCCATAATTTCAGTTACAGTTAGCCATTAAGTAGTTGGATCATTAATAGTTTTAAGTGGGATGTAATTTCAACATATGTGTCTTTTGTAGTTCCAGTGGTTAAAGCTTCTTTATAAGCTGAACCATTTTAATCAATGAAAAAGGTTGGGTTTCATTCAGAAAATATTGGTTTTATCTCATCTATCTTAGTGAGAGTGATTCTCCTAAGTTCTTGAGTGATTCAAGAATCCTTGAGTTTTATCAAAGGTCATTTTTCCCTATGTGTGTTTAAATTCTTATGCTTGTCTTCCATTCTTGGAAGTGTGACGTCAATCAATTTCAACTACATCTTCTTATCTATTTCCATTTTCTCGTTTTAAATAATTTCTCATATATCTTTCTTATTAGCATTCCAACCTAGATAGATCCATAAAACGAATTCACCCCTCTGGATTCAGATCACTTTGTATTCAGAGCCAAGCTCACGAGATTTGGTATAGCAATGGAAGTTATTTATAGAAGGTGTTTAATCGACGACAACCCATGTTTATTTGCATTCAATTACGGAAGCGACAACAATGTTGTGAGCCAAAGATTGGTGGAGAAACTAAAGTTACCAACAAGCTTTCATCCGAATTAAGCATGGATCAATTTCAATACAGGGTAATGTGTGAAAGAAGTGTTATGTAATATTGCTATCATGGAATCTCTCCATCTTCTTTTGGGATGGGCATGGCTTCATTTTAAAATACTCAATCTTGGTGAACATTCCCTTTGTTTGAGGCATGAGGGACATAAAAGGAACTTGAAATTTATGACACCAAGACAAGTTAGTAACGATCAACATAGGCTGAAGGAGAAAATTGAAACAGAAAGAATAGAAAAAGAAGAAATAGAAACTGCAGAGGGAAGGGAAAATGAAGAAAAAGAAAAGGAAGTGGAGAAAATGATGATGGAAAATTTATTTATCAATGTTTTCTCTTCTACAGTTTGTGATGTCATTTTACAGGAACAAAAGGATAAGCAAGTGAATGAAACACACCTGCTTCCATGTTTGAAGAGGAAGCTTGTTCACAATACTTTATTATGCATTTGGTCCAGTGATGAGAAACAAATTCGTCAAACACAACGCATGGAATTATTTATTGTTACATATCAAGATGGGGTAGTGTTGGCAAGATAGGTGCTCCACCGAATGAAACCACTGGAAATGAACAAATATGAATATATTCTAGTTGAATTTGATCCTAGAGGAAGAGAATTAGTTTCAAGTTGTGGAAAAATAAAGTCCTTCACAATATCATAATAAACTTAAATTATAAGTAGTTGAAAAATAAAGCGTTAAGATTCGGGACGAATCTTCTCAAAGAATGAGGGTATGATATGAATCGCATCATAACTCAAATGGAGAAGGACTAATGCACAACTTTGCTGCAATTATTTTTATTTTTATTTTTTAAAGGTATTAGTTTGTTTAAATATGGTTCAATTCATTGTAAAATTGTCTTACCAAATTATGTTTTGGTTTAAACAATAAATTGGCTCTAGGTTAGTTTTATTTCAAGTTGTAATGATGACCCAATTGCAACTTAGTCATCAGCCTTTGGGAGACCAAGAGAATGCTTGGCTGACTTGTTTTTGGTGACTTTTGGGTTCCTATAATTTCAGTTACAATTAGCCATTAAGTAGTTGGATCATTAATAGTTTAAAGTGGGATGTAATTTCAACATATCTATCTTTTGTAATTCCAGTGGTTAAAGCTTCTTTATAGGCTGAACCATTTCAATCAATGAAACCGGTTGGGTTTCATTCAGAAAATATTAGTATTATCTCATCTATCTTAGTGAGAGTGATTCTCCTAAGTGAATGAAACACACCAGCTTCCATGTTTAAAGAGGAAGCTTGTTCACAATGCTTTATTATGCATTTGGTCCACTGATGAGAATCAAATCTGTCAAACACAACGCATGGAATTATTTATTGTTTCATATCAAGGTGAGGTAGTGTTGGCAAGAGAGGTGCTCCACGGATTGCAACCACTGGAAATGAACAAATATGAATATAATCAAGTTGAATTTGATCCTAGAGGAAGAGAATTAGTTTCAAGTTGTCGAAAAATAAAGTCCTTCACAGGATAATAATAAACTTAAATTATAACTAGTTGAAAAATAAAGCGTTAAGATTCGGGACGAATCTTCTCAAAGAAGGAGGGTATGATATGAATCGCATTGATAAGTTCAAATTTTTGCCATCATTTAATATTTGATATTTGGGGATTTAATTGAATTTTCTGTGCTTAAAGATTGTTTTAATAAGGATTTGTGATTATTGGATTTATTGAGTAAGTTTGGTAAAAGTGGCCAAAAAAATGATTTTAGTTGCATAAAATATTATTTGATATTCTAAACGTTTGTTAATGCAGCTGGAATTTATTTTTGGTCATTAATAATGTGGATTTGAAATATTCAAAGTTACAAAATAAGTCCAAAATCAGGAAATTCTGGAACAGAATAAATCAGGAGCTAAATGCACCCCCAGATTTTATTTGCACACTTATTCTAAAGTGGACCACCAAAAACCTGTTCTGCACCCCCAGTTTTCACTAAGTTGCACCCCTCCTACCACTTAAACTCCACTCAACTAGATCATGCCATGTGGCAATCACCACCTATTAAAATTAGCCAACCAGAGCAAGCCACGTGGCAACAATCCTTGCACTAACAAGCTGTCCAATGGAAGGTTTCCACGTCATCATCTTCATCTCCCAAAACAGAAACCCTAATTTTCCTCAAACCCTAACTGCCACCATCAACCTCCACGGCAGCCGCCGCCGTTTCCGACCACTGTCTGGATTCCAGTCACCACCTAAACCAGGCACGAACCACCGCGCCTGCACCTGCTCCATTCCCGCAACCTTCACTCCAATCTCGCCGGAGTCGGGAGCAGTGCCGTCACGCACAGCACCACGTCCATGGCAGCAACACCTCGCATCATCCATTACAGCAGCTGCACCGCACCACCATTGCAGCCAGATTTGCACCGTGCCTATCGCGCAACACCAACAGATCCACCACGCCAACGAACGAAACTATAGCAGCCATTGCAGCTTGCGCCTGTCACCATCTTCGCCCCTGCAGAAAAACACGAAGCACTTGCAGCAGCGGAGAATGCAGCAGTTGTCACGATAACACCATTGTAGCCACCACAGATTTTCTCCATCTTCTCTGCAGCGAACCATGGGCGGCCATTGCAGAAGCAGCATGCCACCACAGCTTCCTCCTTCATCCCTGCACCAGCTTCACGGCCACCGCGAGTTCTTCTTCCTCGCGCACAACCATGGCAGCAGCTTCCAAACCAACAACGCCACCGCAACGCACCACCGTGGACGAGTTTGCGCCGGGAGCAGAGGAGCAGCTGTCATTGCCATCTCCATGTCCGTTCCATCTGCAGAAACCCTAATTCTAGAGAGAAAAAATGCATTGCCTCGTGTCAGGCTGCTATTGGACAGTCAAACTGGTCAACTGGTCAACACTGGTCAACTCGTCAAAGTCAGCAGTCAACTCTGGTTAAAACTTCAAAAATGGTTAAATAAGAGGGGCAGAATTGGAAATTGGACAGGAATTAAGTTGCTAATTAATTAAATAAAAATAAAAGATGTTAGTAACTGACAGATAAAGCCCAAAGTCCAATGGAAGCCTATATAAAGAGACTCAAGGGAGCAGAAACAACTGACAACTTAGACACTTAGAACTCTCTGGTTTTGGCAGACACCGTCATCCATCACATCTCTCATTCTTTTCTTTTCTTTTCTTTCCTTCATATCATCATGTATTCCATCAAAGCAATGGAGGGCTAAGCTTTTAGGGTTGATTCCACTGTAATTTCTTAACTGGATTCTGAGGTTACATGAATTTATGTGTTTGTTACTTTGATTATTGTTGTGCTTTTTGTTTATCTATGTCCTTTGCTTCTTAATCGAATAGAAAATAATTATTTTAAATCTATATGCATGCTAATCATGAGTCAAAAGGTTTTTAAATTAAATTGAGACTTTACTTTGATTTTATTTAGAAACTTTCATTTGATTAAATAAGTTTTTGCCAATAATTGAGACTTTACTTTCATTAGAGGTAATTACTTTAACTAAAATTAGTCAAGACTTTACTTTGATTAATTAAGTTTTCTATTTGGTGAAGAAACAAAGGAATAGACATGATTAGGCATAGTAAAATTAATTGAGACTGTACTTTGATTGAATTTACTATGGACAATCTAACAATTCTCACTTTTAATTGAGACTTTACTTTGATTAAAAGTGAGAATACCAACAAATGAATTGAGTCTTTACATTGATTGATTTGTAAATCAACAACAATAATTAATTTAACAATAATCTCTAGATAACCAATGAAGAAGCTTATTTAGAAAAAGCAGTGGAATTGACCTATTTACTATTATTGTGTTTACAATCTTCCGTGTCATTTTCTTTGCATATCAAAACCCCCTATTTTTATGATTGCTAGTTTTTGCATTTTTTAAGAATCAAATATTTGAGATCAATTTTGTATTCGTTGTGAGACGACTCAGGGTTATCTTAACCCTAACTATTTTGTTCACTACTAACTTGGCAATACTGAAGTTGCTAAAGTTAAGTAGTGGTAATTTGATCACCTAACGACAACGATATCAAATTTGGCGTCGTTGCTGGGGAATACGGTTAGTATTTCTTTTATTTTGATTCTGTTTTGATTTATTTATTTTATTTTATTTAGTTATTTATTTATATTTATTTATTTATTTATTTTACGCATGTACGTTTAATAGAGTTTTTTATTTTGTAGTCTTTAGTTTTCTTTTAATATATTCCAAGCAAAGTTCTATTTTTGTTTTGATTAAGAATTTCTTTTAAGAAATTTTTTGAGACTAGTTTGGAAAACTCTGTCTAGGAAAGACTTGG
>Ga0214543_1011775_pt1 | contig 12050 bp, 3 predicted proteins | sample CNSS2metaG_FD_160094 | JGI IMG/M metagenome (GOLD analysis project Ga0214543, IMG submission 160094) | Root nodule microbial communities from cowpea collected in UCLA plant growth center, Los Angeles, California, USA - CNSS2 | ecosystem: Host-associated > Plants > Roots > Nodule | place: USA...
AAGATAAGGCTTAAAAGTATTCACTCCCAAGGGAGGAAACTCTCACAAATGGTTGAGACACAAGAGTGTTTTTACTTCAAAATCTTCAACCCTTTTACATGTCTAGGAGCACCCCTTATATAGAAGAGTTTAGGGGTCTCTAAGCAAATAAAAGATACCTAAGGATGTATCTACAAAAACCTAACCCTAGCTTCTAGAAACTAGGTCAAATAAGGTTACAAAAATGAGAGACAAAATAGCCAACTATGGTGTGTGCAAGGCTAATTTCGTTCTAGCACAAAAGGAGACAAAGAATGTGTCTCATATGTCTCCAAAAAGTGGCCAAAGTGTGCTAAAAACAAAGGAGACCAAAGGTACATAGGTACACTTGTTTTATGCCTTTTACTTTATGCTTTATGCCTTTGCTTTACTCTCTTATCCACATCATTTATGCTCCCCAATCACCATGCGCCACCTAAGATTGCTTTCTTACTCCTAATTAACCTACAAAGCAAATAAACATAGATTAGCATGTTGGTTTAAGTCAAGTCAACTATAGTCAACAAGTCAAACCTAGTCAAAGGTCAACAAGTCAACTAAAGTTAATTCAACTAAGTCAACTTAGGAATCAAAAATAACAAACACAAATGAAAGGGATGAAGGATTAGTAAACTTCCTTTCTAAACATGCTTAGTCTTCTTAAGCATGTGCCTCCATCCTTGGTTGGGGTCAATCCTTCCTCACACCTAGCGGTGGAACTTGACCCGTCAGGCGATAGCTCCAAATCCACGGAGCTACTGGTACGCCTGGCGCCTAGCGGTGAGGTTCGTCTCGCTAGGCGATACCTGCAAGGTTAGAGGCTTTAAGGGCGCGTGGTGCCTGGCGGAATAATGCTTCCGCCAGGCGGTCTACATTTGGTTTCTGCTTGGCGGCGCTTAGACAACGTCAGGCGATAATGCAAGGCAAAATGTTTGTATGTTTTTTATATGCGTGGTCTATAAGGCTTTGGGTGATACCTAAAGATCGACTTGCTAGAGTGTTTCTTGAGTTGTGGCTCGGAACGGTATCCCTTGAGTTGTGGCTCAGAATGACATCCCTTGAGTTGTGGCTCGAGATGACAGATGAACACGAGCATTCCTTGAGTTGTGGCTTGGATTGAAGAGTGTTACCAGTGTGAGTGTGTGTATTGTGGCTTGTACGGAGGTTCTCCACTTGATTGAGCAATCATAGGTTGTGGCCAATGAGGTGATAATCTTGTGTCGAGAGTATGAACTTTGGTTTGTATTGGAAACTCCACCTGGCATTATGGAATGTGGTCTGTAGCAGTTTTCCCGCACGTGTTCTACAAGTTGTGGCTTGTAGGTGTGGCAGCAAAGGGTATCTTGGGGTTATCATCCAAAGATGTAGAGCATGGATAACATGGTGGTGGCCATGTGGTGTGGAATCAAAGGATAAAGTTCCTTTGATGAGTGTGTGTGTGTGTATATATATATATATATATATATATATATATATATATGAATTGTCTATAAGTTTATCTGTTAGCTACCCTATCTGCTTTTGTTTGACGATGATCATGTAATGCGTTACACGAGAGCAGATGATGTTGCAAGTGGTGCTGGTGAGACATAAAGCCGGAGAGGGGCTAGTTTGGGAAAACTATTTTATGGCATTTTTATGATTTTGCTTTTATGTATTGGAGAACAATATTTTTATTAGTTCCTGAATTGTAAAATTGGTTTTGGAACTTGAAGTTTATATTCGGACGAGTTAATAAATGTTTTAATTTTCCCGCATTTTTGGAAGAGGAATTATTATTAATACGTTTTGTAATTATTTTTCTTATTTAATTATTTAAATTAGTAATATCTGATCGGAATGTTACATAGAGGTACAGGGAAAAACACTTGAAAAGGTTTATAGAAAGAGATTACAAAAATTGTATTCCACTAGTGGGCATGGTAAAAATGGGTTTAATAAAACTGGTTTAATAATGTGATACTTTGTCTTTTTATCTTTTCAAAACTTTAGTGGAGTTCTTATGAGTTTGAGTTCATGCACTCCTATTTTTTTTAAAATCACATGCGTTTGTTTTTTATTTATTTTTGGATAAAATATGTTTTCAGTAAAATATAAATATATCAAAAGAGAAGAGAAATAATAGAGGATATGTGGGGAGAAGATGTGGTTGTGAAAGCGGTGCCTAGGTTCAAAGTTTGGGGTAGGGCTCTTGACATTAATGCTCTGTTCATTTGAGAAGATTTAACTGTAGTTGTATATTAGCAAAGATGGAAATGTTTTTTCTCACGTTCACATGTAATGATTTAAGAGGGAAGTCGACGACGGAATTGCGAGATTATCACCAAAATCCATCTCGCTTATGAGAGCAGATTTGTGGTTATTTTATGCACTTTTACCATATTCTCCCTGATATGCTTTATTAACTTTACGTGAAATTATTTGAGATGTAGTGTAATTTCAGCTTGCTCTTTTTAGAGGTGAGTTTTATATATATATATATATATATATAATAAAAATAATTAGCAATAACAAATAATAATATTAATAATAATTATAATTAATATTAATATTAGTAGTAGTAAATAATAATAATATATTAATTTTAATTTTAAGGGCAAAATTGTAATCTTATATTTTAATACATTAAAATTTTATTATTTGTCTATCATATCATTCAAATCACTCACAAAATCTTATAAACTTTACTTCTAAATCTATTCACTTTCATCTTCAAATTCCTTAAAAAAATAACGCACACTTCACCCTTTAATCCAGTCAAATTCATCATTTCACTTTCCCTCAAATTTATTTTTTGAAGTGAACAAAGCCTAAATAAGAAAGAATAAAATATTTTTATTTTTACTGTAGAAATAAAATGGGAATTCTGAAATTTGGGATAAGGAAGAACTATTTGGAGGTGGAGATAAAAGCCTCTCAACTCCACCTCCGTTGGCTCCACTTTTCACTCTCAAGAGATCCAACACTTCACAAAATCATAATCACGTATACCTCCATTAAATTACAAATAGAACATATTTAAAATAATAAAAATAAGATTAACATTTTAAATTTAAATAAAAATAATATATATATATATATATATATATATATATATATTAAACTTTTTAAAACTGATTTTAAATAAAAAAAATGAAAAATCCATAAAAATGACGGTATTTCTATCTTTTAACAATATAATAATTATATAACAAATTATGTTTACATTCAAATTAAAGGTAAAACATAATTGAAATAATATTAATATTTTAAATTTAAATAACTAAGTAACAATTTAAATTATATATGTTAAATTTTTTAAAATCGTTTCTAAGGAAAATAAATAAATAAACTTTAAAATAAAATATATCAAAAAGGATACTTTAACAAAGATTTGGTTAATAAACTTGACAAAGTACGCGTGGCAGCGGTAAATATATTCAGTTTTTATGTTTGTAATAAAGAGAATATAGTGGTGTTTTATCATTTCACCCTCGTTTTGAAGGTTTGTTGTTTCTTTTTGTTTTTCGTTCCACTCTTCATTCTCTCTTCCACTGTTCTTCTTTGTTTCGTCCCATAAGAACTACAACGCTTTCATTCTCTCTTCCACAGCCACTATCCCAACCACTTCCTTGTATTCCCTTGTGCCTTCATTCCTGAGTTTTTCATTCCATCTCGCAAGCTCCCAGTTTAAAAATAAAAAAGGTGTGCATCTTCTCTTTCCCTTATGTTTTCATTTTCTTGCGCAAAAGGGATAAAGTTCCCAGTTTTGATTGTTCCATTTGGTCGTTCTCCACAAATTAGGTTTATTTGGTGATTTCATGGATGAGATAGACGTTGTTAAGGGTGGGCTTTGGTTTAGGAGTGAATTTTTTGGTTTTGTGTTCAAGGCTAATTGGAATCTCCTGTTTTTTCTTTTAGAATTGGTTTTTGTGGTGTGGTTCATGAATGGAGATATTGTTGGTAGTGTTTTATGAGCTTGTTATGGAACATTTATTTATTAGCATTGTCAGTGAGTTTTGGATTAAGAAATGTATAGAGACTTTGTGGATAAATGTTGATGTTTGATCATATTTGTAGCAATTCATGTATTATATTTATGAAAAAGATTGCACTGTGTTTGTCACATAAGTAGTTTGTGTTTGGTATTTAATACTTTGCCACTATTTTAACAATTGCTACAACCCCTTGTTTGATTTGTTTTGTGCATTCATTTTTGTTATGTCATATTGTTCTATACTATTGGTTTAGATCATGGGGTTTTATACCAGTGTGGGTTGGTAATCTTTTTTGGCTTTTAATTTAGTGAAAGTGTTGGTTTCTACCTTGCTAAAAGTATTTTCGTTTTTTTAGGTGTACTCAATTTCTATTATATGTTAATTGGTTAGTGTTTTAGGTTATATACAATGAGTAAGGACATCGAAGATGGTAATTGCTCCATTAATAGTATTTTCAAACCTTCAAAACGATGGTAAAATGACAAAAAGTCCTTTGTTCTCTTTATTTCAAACATAAAAACCGAATTCATTTACTGCTGCCACATTAACTTTGTTAAGTTTGTTAACCAAATCTTTGTTAAAGAATCCTTTTTCCCCAATTCAAATTCGGGTGTCGCCTGATTGATAAGAAACTGGAAATGAAAGATTATATTACGTTTTTTTAGAAAAAAAATTTTCCAACAGAAGCAAGCAAGGGAAAAGGAGTCTTGAGAATTGCGTTTGATTCGAAATTATAAGCATCAATGGCTTAAAAAATGTTGTAAATATTTTTGTCTCGAATTCAAGGAAAGATTCTAGTAGTGAAAAAGAATCAATAAATTTAGAAATGATAGTTCGTTCACTACACAACTATTGTAGTGTCTGTCTCCTGACTAGATATTTTATTAGATTGGATTAAGAATAAGTCGGATAGGAAAGTCCATTTTTAGGTAGAGAAAAGATAGAAGAAAAACCTTCTATACAAACTAATTTAAAGTTTATGAGTGCTTCCACATTTTATCAATATTATTTAGATAAATTATATTTAATAACTTTAATTTAGCTAATTCGCTTTCGTAATATTCAAAAAAAGTATTCTTTAGATTTTCATATTTTATATTCTAATAAAATTAAAAAGTTTTTATTCTAAAATCGAATAGAAAAGAAAAAAGTTTTTTTAATTATTTTAGAGAACAAATTAGGAGACATTTAAGGGACTATTTCAGATAGAAAAATGAGTATAAGTATGCAAATGAATCTGTCTTGATTTTTTTTTTATGAAATCCTTAAGGAAATGATAAAAGAGAAATCTTATTATTCCCACGAGGTAGTAACTTTCATTGACTTATAACTTTCTATAATTGTTTTATGTTTAATGTTTTATGATTTTACTAAAAATAAAAGAAAACTTTTTAGATGTTCTGATAACTAATAAATAGAATGAATTCTTGTTTTTCGCCAATGATGTTAGTCCATAATCCTTTTTTTTTTTTGACTCTGTAATAGAAATTCCACTATTATAGTATTTTTAGCGAATAATACAAAAAAAAAGAATAGAATAAAAAATTTGAAAAAATAATGAAATAGTTCCTTCATATTTATAGAGATAGGAGACAAAATTTACATGGATATAGTAAGTATTGCTTAGGCTGCTTTAATGCTCTACCCTCAAAATTGAAGAAACTTCTACTTCTTCGTTGGTTATTGCTTGATGCTCTGCATTCTTCCTTTTTCCTATTTTTTGTACATAGGTACTCATCTAGGTTTCTTTCTTCTTTTCTCTTTATTGTTTCTCATTTACTTTTTTTAGTTAAAACATTTTGAAGATTTTTTGTTTCGAATTTCTACAATTTCTTTTGGTTAAATTTGATTTGGAAAATGTTGTACGACGTGTGCTCTAGTGTGTGTTCTGACGTGTCAAGGAGTTAGAATGTGTCAACTCCGACGGTCTCTGATTGTATATAGCCCAAGAGGTAGTCTCTGAAGCGGTGTCGTGTGCATGTCGTTTGTGTGTTTGTGTCTACCACAGGAGTTCGACACGGAGGCACAATATTGCTATGATGTGTTGAAGCTTCATAGGAGGTGTATGGTAATGCTTACATTTCTATTATAATTGTAATGAAGGGTAGTATATGGTTGTGGGTTTTATGGCGTTGGATGAAGAAAAAAAAAGGAAGGTATAGAAAGAAACAACACCTCACCCTTTTGTCACACTCGAAATCGTGACGAGACGATAAATCAAAAAATAAAATTTAAAAGGTTTAATTAATCGGATGGTACCAACTTTCGCTCAGATATGTTAGTTTGGTACCCGCTTTTGGAAATGTGTCAATTGAGTTCCAACTTTTGACAAAGTGTCTCAATTAGGTCATTTTTAAGAAAAATTATTAACGTTGTTAACTTTATTCATGACTTTTACCACTAAATTTTAATATAAATATCAATACTTAATTTTGTAAGTCATTCAAATATCAATATTCTTGACGTCATTAATAATTTTTTCCCGGAAGGGACCTAATTGACGCATTTTTTTTTAAAAGTTGGGACTCAATTGACACATTTTTAAAAGCGGATACCAAACTAACACATCTGAACAAAAATGGGTACCTTTAATTTTGAGTCACCACCGTAGTTTATTCTGAATAACTACGAATTTTGGGTTCAGAAGTCGATTACGCGTAGAAAATGTGTTACCATCCTACAATATCCATCCTAAGATGATACATTTAATTAAATTTGTGTACATCCATCTTACAAAGTTTTACCATAGTTTTTTTTTATATTCTTTGGAAAAAAGAAATTTGAAAATATGTGTCACGTGACACAAGTGGCCAAACAAACACTTAAAGAAATGAAGAAATTTTTTTTATGATTTTTAGAATAAAATATTTGTGAATAGTAGAACTAATGTCCATAATGAGAAGGCCAAAGTTAGGTGTAAAAGAAATGCATACTATATTAAAATAAAATTTAGTGAAAATTGAGAATACATAAATCAAAAGAAAAAAAAAACTAGTAGTGAAATACCTTCTAAATTTTTTAATTCCTCTTTTCCTTTATGATTCTTTTACTCTTTTGTTCCTTACATGACACCTACCTTTTCTACTTTTTTTTGTCTGTTTCTCTGAGGTTTTTGTTTTCCTCTCAAAAGAGGTAAAAAATATGTGTTTTTATGTGAATAGTGACGTGATAAAAAGAGAGAAGTTTTAAGAATTAATTTTTTTCGATCCTACGACATATTTTGTGTTTATATACACATTGCAATATCAATGTAGTCCAAGTTTTAAATTATAATGAATAATATAAGAAAAAAATTATCATAATAATAACACTTCAGAGGAACCAAATTAAGTAGAACATCAAAAAAGTTAATTATAATTATTATCAACAATATTACTTTTAATTATTAAAACCAAATCAATACTTTATTTGGAAGGATTTATAAATGAGAAACAAATGTGGTAAAAATAAAAAGATTGAGGGGTGAGAATAAAAGAGTATTGGGTTGTTAGGTGCAGGGAAGGATGATGTAAATTGGAACTAATGAAACAATATTTTTTATTTTCTATTTTTTTTAAAAGAAAGTTGAAATTTTCAAAGAAACTTTTATCTCATTTTTTTATTAAGACCTATTTTTTGTTTTTTGTATTAAAACCTATTTGTATGTATAAAACCGTTAGACAGTTGGATTCATGGAAAGATGTGAGGTAATTAAAAATAATTTTGGCTCTTCCTTTTTTTATTTTTTTCTTTTTATTCTAAAATTAAAATTTGAAAATATAAAGAAAACTTATTTCACCTTTTTCTTACCTATCATTAAGTAAAAATATATTTTTTAATTTTTCTAAAACCAAATTAATTTTTCCAAACGAAATTTGATGTGACACCTCCCATTTTTTTTTTCTTTTCCATGTTCATATGAATAAGTGATTATAAGGGTAGGTCGAGAGTATGAGTTCTTCCTTGTAGATTATTAGTCCAAGACTATTTCTTTTTATATCTCCTTTTTTTCGTTTTTTCACCTTCGTATAATTCATAATCTTCAAATTACTTTTCATTAAAATTATGATAAAAAGGTTAAATTTTTCCTTTTACCTCATTTTTTAATGAAATGCAGATATTACAATTTAGAAGGTTTTTCATATTCGAAAACACATTCTAAAAACGTGCATTTCAAAATACATTTAAAAAATAAAATTTGGAATGTAAATTCTAGAATGCATTTCTAGTTCTATAATGCATTTCTACTTTTAGAAATAATTTTTGGATTACAAAAAATTTGTCTTAGAGATTATACGCTTGGGTGTAACGAGAGTAAACGAGTTTAGCTAGAAGCAAAGATGTTGAGAGGGGGATAGACCCATATACATGGCAATAGCTAGAAGACAATGTTTAAGTGTGGGATAACTTATTGAACGATAGGCCATTAAATGAGCAGTAGATGCTTGAAGGTGCTAGACATTGTGGTGAGCTAGCTTTAGACATGAGGATTCTTCAAGATAGATGCTAAGGAGCACACACACATCAGATGTTTCAGGCAGTTGCTCTGATCAAACATTGTGAGCTCAAACCACATGAACTTATGGTAGATGTTGCATGGTTGTGCTCATTAGATGATGCCATATACCTTGTTTAGTTTAGTGAACCTTAGTACTTTGTAGCATTCCTATTTTTAATAATAAACTGTATTATTTATTTTAAATAAAACACTTAAAAAATATTCTATTTTTACTCATGTTTTGTATTTTATTATGATATAATTTGAACATTAAAAATATATTTTATCATGATGTAATTTTTACTTATTGAAAATAACAATAAGAATAAAACAAAACAAATAATATATATATATATATATATATACAAATAATATATATATATATATATATATATATATATATATATTGTATAAAAATATTTTAATTAAATAGGTGTGTGTAAAAAAAATATAAAGAATTTTCTAAAAGAGATAAAAAAATATATAGAAAAGAGAAAAAAGATAAGATGAAGAGATAAAGATTATTTCTTCATTAATGTAGGTAATGATGATTTTGAAAGAAAAATCAAAATAGCACATGGCTTATGGCTTACTTATTTATATATATATATATATATATATATATATATATATATATATATATTGTGTGTGTGAAATGAAGTTACATGAAAGTGAAAGAAAGGAGAAAGAAGGAGAAAGAGAAAGAAAGGAGAGAGAGAGAAAGAAGAGAGAGAAAGAAGAGAGGGAAAGAGAAAAATAGAAAAGAAAGTTTAGAGCAAAGATTTAAAGAAATCTTAGTCCTCTTCAAATATTATTAGTGTGTCCTTCAATCAATAAAGTAAGGGGGAGTGAGGTTAAGCCTTTTTTATATTAATCTTGATAAACTCATGGGTTTTATATTAATCTTTTATTTATTTTGACTCATATATTATTCTATTTACTTTCATTTAACTTATTTTCATTTATTATCCTCTTATATTTATTTTATTTAATCTCCAATTATGCACTGATATTGTTTATTTATTTATTTTATTTAATCTCCAATTATACACTGATTCTGTTTATTTATTTTATTTAATTTATCTCAAGTTATGCACTTATCCTATTTATTTACTTTATTTAATTTATCTCCAGTTATACACTGTGGGATGAAAGGCAGGGACCATGGTGGGGTCTAAGGAAGTTTTACCAAGTAGGTGAATATCTGGATAGTTCAGAATAGTGCACTGGACTAGGATGTTCATAGACCAAACTTGGTACTATCTGATACCTGCTCGGCATCGCCAAGGTTAGGTAGTGAGTATATATCTCTTTTGTGAGCCGATAAATGGCTAATATTCTCAAGAAAGAAATAATTATGATTGTACCAATGTTTTATGAGAAATACTCAACTACCTAATCACTTCCCAAAGTAACTTTTGATGTTCATAATGGATCATCAGAAGTGAAATATGGATCCATATGTCTGGTAAAACAAGATCAAGTTTTGTGGTTGTAGGTCCAAATCTAGGCCCCAATGTCTGCATTGTATATTAAGCTTATTAAGATTGATATTTAAGGCTTATAAAGAACTTACTCCTTTCATATTTTTCTTTCATATGTACCTGTTGCATGAGCAGAAGATGAACCTGCTCAGTGAGAGTTGTTTGGGATATTATTGGTGGATCTTCTGAAGATTGACTCATTGATAGTTTCTATTAATATCTTTAGGAGATATTAAAAATATAGATAATCTTCTATTTTGATGTAGAACTCTTAATATTATACAAATATATATTTTTGTAATATTTCATGAACAATTACAGAGATGTAAACTATATATATATATATATATATATATATATATATATGATGTTATATTATTAATGTTCTCTCAAGGAAAATCTTATGGTAGAAAAAAAAAAGATTAATTCTGTATCTTTTTATCAAATAATAATTATTTAGTATAATAGTCGGGGTGTCACATTTAGTGGTATCAGAGTAGTTCCTTCTATCAAGACCTTGGTTATGGTGTCTTCCATGTTTGTAGTCTCTACTAGTAAGTAGAGGTGCAAGTTGTTTGTTCTTACATTTTTCTTATAAAAGAGAAATGCAAGATAAGTAGACTAATAAAAGTAAGTAATAACAATAATTAATACTTGTAGTAAGGATAAGTTTTAACAATAGTTAAAAAAAAATTCTAAAGAAAATTAAGGAAATTGTTCATTCTTTCAGGAAAAAGATGGATAACGGACCAAACATTACCAATGAATTATTGGAAAGAATGACAATTGTTTTGGAAAATATGAGTCGAAAACAAAATGTTGAACCCATGGAAAATCAAGGATTAGAAACCTTTCGCAGGAACAATCCACAAAAATTTAAAGGAGGATTTAATCTTGAAGGTGCTCAATCATGGATAGCAGAAATTGAGAAAATTTTCATCGCAATGACGTGTGCGGATTTAAATAGAGTCACATTTGCTACATTTTGCTCGTTGAAGAAGCTGAAAATTGGTGGAGATTTACAAAACAACAATTGGAGGATGAAGGGAGACAAATTACTTGGGAAGTCTTCAAACAAAAGTTTGTGGAAAAATATTTTCCAGAGGATCTTCGAAGGAGGAAAGAAGTTGAATTCCTTAATCTTCATCAAGGAATCATGTCTGTAGGAGAATATGCAACAAAGTTTGACGAGTTGTCAAAGTTTTGTCCTTACTTTCATGATAGAGTTGATGAACGTTTCCGTTGTTCCAAGTTTGAAAGTGGACTAAGACTTGATATTAAACAAGCAGTTGGTTATTTAGAGATTTCTTCCTTTCCTACTATTGTAAATCGTTGTAAGATTTATGAGGGTGATACTAAGGCAAGGCAAACTCAATGGAGGCAAGGAGGGCCTTTGAGGCACAAAAGAAATGATTTTAATAATAAGAAACCCTACCAACGTCCATCTCATACTTCGTGGAATTCTTCAAGACAAAGACATTCCTCTCCTACCAATAATTCAGGCATAACAACCCTATCAAATGCTTCCATTGTGGAGGACCACATATGTTAAGAAACTGCACTACAAGGACTGTAACTTACTTTAATTGCGGGAAGTTGGGTCATTATCGTAATGAATGCAAAAATTTAATTAAGGAGCAAGAAAGTGGGGGAAGCAACAACAGAGGAAAGAATCAACTTGGAAGACCAAAGACAACCGGAAGAGTCTTCACGATGAATGGTACTGAAGCTGTTCAATCTGAAGATCTAATCCAAGGTAAATGCATCCTAAATGGTCACCTCGTTAATGTACTATATGATTCAAGTGCTACTCATTCTTTCATAACACATGAATGTGTCAAACATTTAAAGTTACCTGTCTCTTTATTACCATATGATTTAAGTGTGTCTACTCCTACCAATGTTTCAGTCACAACTTCACTTGCATGCACAAATTGTCATATTTGTATAGAGAATAGAAAATTTTTTGTAAATCTTATATGTCTACCCTTGTCTCATTTGGATATTGTTCTTGGAATGGACTGGTTATCTTCCAACCATGTTCTCCTAAACTGTCACGATAAAACTTTAATTTTTGAATCACACATAGGTGAA
>Ga0214543_1011784_pt1 | contig 12041 bp, 4 predicted proteins | sample CNSS2metaG_FD_160094 | JGI IMG/M metagenome (GOLD analysis project Ga0214543, IMG submission 160094) | Root nodule microbial communities from cowpea collected in UCLA plant growth center, Los Angeles, California, USA - CNSS2 | ecosystem: Host-associated > Plants > Roots > Nodule | place: USA...
TGTCTCATATGTCTCCAAAAAGTGGCTAAAGTGTGCTAAAAACAAAGGAGACCAAAGGTACATAGGTACACTTGTTTTATGCCTTTTACTTTATGCTTTATGCCTTTGCTTTACTCTCTCATCCACACCATTTATGCTCCCCAATCACCATGCGCCACCTAGCATTGCTTTCTTTCTCCTAATTAACCTACAAAGCAAATAAACATAGATTAGCATGTTGGCTTAAGTCAAGTCAACTATAGTCAACAAGTCAAACCTAGTCAAAGGTCAACAAGTCAACTAAAGTTGATTCAACTAAGTCAACTTACGGAATCAAAAATAACAAACACAAATGAAAGGGATGAAGGATTAGTGAACTTCCTTTCTAAACATGCTTAGTCTTCTTAAGCATGTGCCTTCATCCTTGGTTGGGGTCAATCCTTCATCAGGCTATGAGTGGGCCTGGACCCTAACCCAGGCCCTTAAGACCTATTGAACGCGGGGGCTTCTATTTTCACTAAGTTTATGGAGTTGTCGGTCTGGGCTTTAATCTTACCGGGTCTGCTAGAGTAGCTGGCCTGGACCGGCTACCTATCTTGACGGCTTATATTGGTTACATGAGGTGCAGGTTATTCCTCTAGATGTATAGTTTAGAACCGGTACAAGTTAGGCTGACTCGGCCTAGGTTGACTACTTGGCTGCCTTGGTATATGAATTGTTTACTTATTTGGTCGAGTTTGGCTAGGTGTGGTACAAAAAGTAATATGTGGGGAGTTACATTAAACATTACGTTTCGAAGTTGCAGATTTTTTATAAAATAATTTAAATATCGTATTGGGATCACACAATTCACCCACTTAAACAAATTTTCCATCTTCCAATCTCCATTCACTGACGTGGGTGCTTTCTTACTTGACAATTCATAGAATATGCGATATATACTTATGTGGGGTGTCAGGAATTTATATGTGGGGAGCTAAGTTGAACATTTTGTTTCGAGGTTGCGAACTTTTTTAAAACTAATTTAAATATCGTATTGGGATAACACAATTCACCCACTTAAACAAATTTTTCATCATACAATCTCCAATCACTGACGTGGGTGCTTTCTTACTTGAATATTGACAGAATACGCAATATACACTTAAAACTAATTTAATATATGGGGAGTTAAGTTGAACATTATGTTTCGAGGTTGTGGATTTTTTTAAAACTAATTTAAATAAAGTATTGGGATCACACAATTCACCAACTTAAACAAATTTTCCATCATCCAATCTCCATTCACTGAGTTGGGTGTTTTCTTACTTGCAATTGATAGAATACTCAAGTCATACTAAAGTGGGGAGTCAGGAATTCATATCTGGGGTGTTAAGTTTAACATTATGTTTCAGGGTTGGAGATTTTTTAAAACTAATTAAAATATAGTATTGGGATCACACAATTCACTCACTTGAACAAAAATTCCATGATCCAATCTCCATTCACTGATGTGGGTGCCTTCTTACTTGAGAATTGCCAAAACACTAATGTCATACATAAGTGAGGTGTCAGAAATTAATATATGCGGAGTTAAGTTGACCATTATGTTTCAAGGTTGTAGATTTTTTTTAAAACTAATTTAAATATCGTATTGGGATCACACAATTCACCCACTTAAACAAATTTTCCATCACCCAATCTCCATTCCCGGACGTGGGTGCCTTCTTACTTGACAATTCACAGAATACGCAATATATACTTAAGTGGGGAGTCAGGAATTAATATGTGGGGAGTTAAGTTGAACATTATGTTTCGAGGTTGGGAACTTTTTTAAAACTAATTTAAATATCGTATTGGTTTAACACAATTCACCTACTTAAACAAATTTTTCATCATACAATCTCCAATCACTGACGTGGGTGCTTTCTTACTTGACAATTGATGAAATACGCAATATGTAACACCCCATTTATTTAATAAAGCTAAATAAAGGATATGTCACACAAAATAATATAAGAAGCGAGAATAAAAGAGTATGACGTCACTCCTACAGATATCCCAAACTTAAAAAGGACTAATAAAAGTGGCACACCACGATGTCAGGTACCAAGTAAAGCAAGAGAGTGATAAAAACTTAAACAAATCCCCAGAGAAAACAATACATGGGTCTTGGCCCTAAATGAAGAGCCCAAAGGAAGAAGTCAATCCAAAGGCTAACCCACGAAACCGTCACTTCCTTGTTGACCACGGGTGTTCCTCGCATCTGCTCACATCAACAAGTTGATGATCATCGCAAAAGAGAGTACCACACAGTAGAACACACAACAATACAAGTAGGGTAAGCTAGAGCACAAAATAATTTCATCATGCAATCTGATACACTTTCACAGTCAACAATACACAAAACACTCAAGCATGCTATGACTCTCAAACCAATACACTAAGACTCGACTCGACTCGTCTAGATACATACAATCTGGTCGGATTCAGCGGATGCTTGCACTTGTAGAGGATACCTCTGCTCACCCCCGAGCTATGTGTTACAAGTGTTACAATGAATCAATTCCCCCACACACAAGGTTAGCCCTTAATGAGTTTCAAGCCTCCTGCTACTCTCACCATAAGAGTCAGTCAGCTCTAAGTGAGACTAACTGACTCCTTAGAGTGTCAGGATGCAACCTTACCTTGAATCCATACCAGACCATACAGATGGGGCACCACCATATACACCGAGTAACACGGGCCATGGAATTACGTCCCGACCACTAAAGGACTACCCTGAGATCTCACCTAGAGATCTCAAGGATTTACGCACTAACCACATACTATACGTATTCAATCAATCATGAAATATTCACCACACATGTCGATATCATATCAATCTTTGTAACCATCCCTCATATATACCTCATATTTAGTCAACCACAGTTCATCCTTCCCAAAGCCATGAAAATAGAATCGTATTTCATGCCAATACCATGCCAAGGATCAACATTCATTTTCCATGAAACCTTCCATATTTCACATCAATCCCATAACCAACTCATCATGTTAAATTCTGTTAACCAATCCCATACATCCACCACATGCATTTCATGTTTAAACAGACCCAAAACACCCAACAATACAGAAAGCATACCGAAGCAGCAGCGAACACAGAACCTGAGCGTTCCCTCGCCTAGCCTCTCGCTCAGGCAGAAGAGCCTCGCTCAAGCGAGAGTATCTCTCGCTCAGGCGAGCTCCCTTCGCCTAGGCGAGGGCTCGAAAAGGAAACATAGGCACTGTCACTCTCGCTTAGGCGAAACCTCCTCGCCTGAGCGAGACGTGCTCTCGCTCAAAGTTGGAGCTCCTCGCCTGAGCGACAGCTCATGCAGGCAAAGATGGGCGAATACTGCAGATCTCGCTTAGGCGAGACAGGTCGCTTAGGTGAGAAAAGCAGGATCCTCCACTGTTCACGCACATACAAACCAAACAATTAATCATATCACACAGTATACATTCATTTCACCATAACATCAATCATGTATTCAAGATCATGAAAATAGCCACAAAACTTATCAATAAAGCTTAAGACACAAAAACCCTAACTTCCCGTACCTGGAAAAGGGTTAGCAGAAACCTTGATGGCACGACAATGATCACTGCAACTCTAGGAATTAACTAAAGAGGTGGAGTAGGAGCTGGGTTTGAGCTAGCTCGAAGAAGACTTAAGGCAAACCCTAGCAGAGTGTTCTGTGAGAAGGAAAGGAGGGTGTGAGTAAACTGTTTTCATAAGAATGACAAAAGTGAAGGGTCTTGAATGCCTTAGGAGCCTTGTATGCCTCATGGGCTAGCCCTTAGACCCATTAGATGGGGCAGTCCCTTAAAAATTAAAGACAGAAAATTAAAGTCGGCTTTACACAATATATACTTAAGTGGGGAGTCAAGAATTAATATATGGGGAGTTAAGTTGAACATTATCTTTTAAGGTTGCGGATTTTTTTAAACCTAATTTAAATAACGTATTGGAATCACACAATTCACCCACTTAAATAAATTTTCCATCATCCAATCTTCATTCACTAACGTAAGTGCTTTCTTACTTGACAATTGACAGAACACTCAAGTCATACTTAAGCGGGGAGTTAGGAATTAATATATGTAGAGTTAAGTTGAACATTATATTTTGAGGTTAAGAATTTTTGTAAACCTAATTTAAATAACGTATTAGGATCACACAATTTACCCACTTAAAAAACATTTTCCATCATCCAATCTCCATTGACTTACGTGGGTGCTTTCTTACTCGATAATTGACAGAACACTCAAGTCAGACTTAAGCGAAGATTCAGGAATTAATATGTGGGGAGTTAAGTTGAACATTTTGTTTCGAGGATGCAGATTCTTTGAAAAATTATTTAAATATCGTATTGGGATCACACAATTCACCCACTTAAACAAATTTTCCATCATCTAATCTTGATTCACTGACGTGGGTACTTTCTTACTTGACAATTGCCAAAATACTCGTCATACATAAGTGGGGAATCAGGAATTAATATGTGGGGAGTTAAGTTGAACATTATGTTTCGTGGTTGTAGATTTTTTTAAAACTAATTTAAATATCGTATTGGGATAACACACAATTAACCCGTAGAAAAAAAATTTTCCATCATCCAAGCTCCACTCACTGACATGGATGCTTTCTTAGTTGACAATTGACAAAATATTGATGTCATACGTAAGTGGAGAGTCAGGCATTAATATGTGGCGAGTGAAGTAGGATATTATGTTTCCAAGTTCTATATCTTTTTAAAACTAATTTAAATATCCTATTGGGATCACAAAATTCACCCGTTTAAACAAATTTTTCGTCATCCAATCTCCATTCACTAACGTGGGTTCTTTTTAACATGACAATTGACAGAATACTCAAGTCATACCTAACTGGGGATTCAGGAATTATATTGTCGTGAGTTAAGTTGAACATTATTTTTCGAGGTTGCACATTTTTTGAAAACTTATTTAAATATCGTGTTGGCATCACACAATTCACCCACTTAAACAAATTTTCCATCATCCAATCTCCATTCACTAACGTGGGTTCTTTCTTACTTGACAATTTACAAAATACTCATGTCATACTTAAGAGGGGAGTCAAGAATTAATATGTGGGGAGTTAAGTTGAATATTATGTTTCAAGGTAGTGGATTTTTTAAAACTAGATTAAATATCGTATTGGGATCACACACTTCACCCAATTAAACAAATTTTCCATCATCCAATCTCAGTTCATTGACGTGGATGCCTTCTTACTTGAAAATTGCAAAAATACTCAAGTCATGTGAAAGTGGGTTATTAGGAATTAATATGTAGGGAGTTAAGTTGAACATTATATTTTAAGGTTGCATATTTTTTGAAAACTAATTTATATATCCTATTGGGATCACACAATTCACCCACTCAAATAAATTTTTCATCATCCAATCTTCATTCTCTTATGTGGGTGCTTTCTTACTTGATAATTGACAGAATACTCAAGTCATACTTAAGTGGGGAGTCAGGACTTAATATGTGGGGAGTTAAGTTGAACATTATGTTTCGAGGTTGCAATTTTTTTTAAAACTAATTTAAATAACGTATTGGGATCACACAATTCACCCACTTAAACAAATTTTCCATCATCCAATCTCCATTCACTGTCCTGGGTACATTTTTACTTGACAATTGACAGAACACTCAAGTCATACCTAAGCGGGAAGTGAAGAATTAATATGTGGGGACTTAAGTTGAACATTATGTTTCAAGGTTGCTGATTTTTTGAAAACTTATATAATTGTCGTATTGAGATCACACAATTCACCCACTTAAACAGATTTTCCATCATTCAATCTCGATTAACTGATATGGGTGCCTTTTTACTTGACAATTGCCAAAATACTCAAGTCATACTTAAGTGGGGAGTCAAGAATTAATATGTGAGGAGTTAAGTTGAACATTATGATTCGGGGTTGCAGATTTTTTGAAAACTTATTTAAATATCTTATTGGGATCACACAATTCACCCACTTGAACAAAATTTCTATCATCCAATCTTCATTCACAGACATGGGTGCTTTCTTACTTGACAATTGACAAAATACTCAAGTCATACTTAAGCGGAGAGTCAGGTACTAATATGTGGGGAGTTAAGTTGAACATTATGTTTCGAGGTTGTAGATTTTTTGAAAACTTATTTAAATATCATTTTGGGATCACACATTTCACCCACTTGAACAAATTTTCAATCATTCAAACTCCATTCATTGGTGTAGGTGCTTTCTTACTTGACAATTTACAGAACAGTCAAGTCATACTGAAGCGAGAAGTCAGGAATTAGTATTTGGGGAGTTGGAAATTAATATGTGGGGAGTTAAGTTAAACATTATATTTCGAGGTTGCAAATTTTTTTAAAACTAATTTAAATATCGTATTGGGATCACACAATTCACCACTTAAAAAAATGTTCCATCATTCAATCTCCATTCACCGACGTGGGCGCTTTCTTACTTTACAATTGGCAGAATACACAATATATACTTAAGTGGGGAGTCAGAAATTAATAGGTGGGGAGTTAAGTTGAATATTATGTTTTGAGATTGCAGATTTTTTTAAAACTAATTTAAATAATGTATTGGGATCAAACAATTCACCCACTTAAGCAAATTTTCCATCATCCAATCTCCATTAACTGACGTAGGTGCTTTTTACTTGACAATTGACAAAACACTCACGTCATACTGAAGCACAAAGTTAGGAATTAATATGTGGGGAGTTAAGTTGGACATTGTGTTTCAAGCTTGTAGATTTTTTGAAAACTTATTTAAATATCGTATTGGGATCACACAATTCACCCACTAAAACAAATTTTCCATCATCCAATCTCAATTCACTGACGTAGGTGCCTTCTTACTTGACAATTGCCAAAATACTCAAGTCATACCTAAGTGGGGAGTGAAGTATTAATATGTGGCGAATGAAGTTGGATATTATGTTTCCAAATTCTAGAATTTTTTAAAACTAATTTAAATATCCTATTGGGATCACAAAATTCAACCACTTAGACAAATTTTCCATCACCAAATCTTCATTCACTAATGTGGGTGCTTTCTTACTTGACAATTTACAAAATACTCAAGTCATACTTAAGAGGCGAGTCAGGAATTAAAACGTGGAAAGTTAAGTTGAACATTATTTTTCGAGGTTGCAGATTTTTTTAAAACTAATTTAAATAACGTATAGTGATCACAAAAATAACCCATTTAAACAAATTTTCCATCATCCAATATGCATTCACTAACGTGGGTGCATTCTTACTTGACAATTGAAAGAATAGTCAAGTCATACTTAAGTGGGGAGCCAACAATTAATATGTGGGGAGTTAAGTTGAACAATATGTTTCGAGGTTGTGGATATTTTGAAAACTTATTTAAAAATCGTATTGGGATCAAACAATTCACACACTTAAACAAATTTTCCATCATCCAATCTGCATTCACTGAGGTGGGTGCGTTCTTACATAACAATTGACAGATTAGTCAAGTCATACTTAAGTGGGGAGTCAGCAATTAATATGTGGGAAGTTAAGTTGAACAATATGTTTTCGAGGTTGCAGAATTTTTGAAAACTTATTTAAAAATGGTATTGGGATCACATAATTCACACACTTAAACAAATTTTCCATCAACCAATCTACATTCACTTACGTGGGTGTTTTCTTACGGGACAATTGACAGATTAGTCAAGTCATCCTTAAGTGGGGAGTCATCAATTAATATGTGGGGAGTTAAGTTGAACATTATGTTTCGAGGTTGTAGATTTTTTCAAAACTAATTTAAATATTGTATTGGGATCACACATTTCACTTAAACAAATTTTCCATCATCCAATCTCGATTAACTAACGTGGATGCCTTCTTACATGATAATTCCCAAAATACTCAAGTCATACTTTAGTGGGCAGTCAGAAATTAATATGTGGGGAGTTAAGTTGAACATTATGTTTCGAGGTTGGAGATTTTTTGAAAACTAATTTAAATATCCTATTGGGATCACACAATTCACCCACTTAAACAAATTTTCCATCATCCAATTTCTATTCAGTAACGTGGGTGCTTTCTTACTTCACAATTTACAAAATACTCAAGTCATACTTAAGTGGAGAGTCAAACATTAATATGTGGCGAGTGAAGTTGGATATTATGTTTCCAAGTTCTAGATTTTTTGAAAACTAATCTAAATATCGTATTGGGATCACACAATTCACCCACTTAAACTAATTTTCCATCATCCAATCTCCATTCAATGACATGGGTGCTTTCTTACTTGACAATTGATAGAATACTCAAGTCATACTTAAGTGCGGAGTCAAGAATTAATATGAGGGGAGTTAAGTTGAACATTATTTTTTGAGCATGTAGATTTTTTTAAAACTAATTTAAATAACATATTAGGATCACACAATTCACCCACTTAAACAAATTTTCCTCATCCAATCCCCATTCATTGACATGGGTGCTTTCTTACATGACAATTGATAAAACAGTCAAGTCATACTTAAGCGGGGATTCAAGAATTAATATGTTAGGAATTAAGTTGTACATTATGTTTCGAGGTTGCAGATTTTTTGACAAATATTTTAAAAATCGTATTGGGATCTCACAATTCACCCACTTAATCTAATTTTCCATCATCCAATATCCATTCACTGACGTGTGGGCTTTCTTACTTGACAATTGACAAAATACTCAAGTCATACTTAAGTGAGGAGTCAAGAATTAATATGTGGGGAGTTAAGTTAAACATTATGTTTCAAGATTGTAGATTTTTTAAAACTAATTTAAATATCGTATTGGGATCACACAATTCACCCACTTAAAAAAATTTTCCATCATCAAATATCGATTCACCAACGTGGGTGCTTTCTTACTTGACAATTGTCAAAATACGCATGTAATACGTAAGTGGAGAGTCAAACATTAATATGTGGCGAGTGAAGTTGGATATTATGTTTCCAAATTCTCGATGTTTTTAAAACTAATTTAAATATCCTATTGGTATCAAAAAATTCAACCACCTAAACGAATTTTCCATCATCAAATCTTCATTCACTAACGTGGGTGCTTTCTTACATTACAATTTACAAAATACTCAAGTCATACTTAAGAGGGGAGTTAGGAATTAATATATAGGGAGTTAAGTTGAACATTATTTTTCGAGGTTGCAGATTTTATTAAAACTAATTTAAATAACGTACAAGATCCCACAAATCACCCACTTAAACAAATTTTCCATCATTCAATCTTCATTTACTGACATGTGTGCTTTCTTACTTGACAATTTACAAAATACTTAAGTCAAACTTAAATGGGGAGTCAAGAATTAATATGTCGGGAGATAAGTTGAGCATTATTTTTCGAGGTTGCAAGTTTTTTTAAAACTAATATATATATCGTATTGGGATCACACAATTCATCCACTTAAACAAATTTTTCATCATCCAATCTCTATTCACTAACGTGGGTGCTTTCTTACTTCACAATTGATTGAATACTCAAGTCATACTTAAGTGGAGAGTCATCAATTAATATGTGGGGAGTTAAGTTGAACATTATGTTTCGAGGTTGCAGATTTTTGTAAAATAATTTAAATAACGTATTGAGATCACAAAATTCACCAACTTAAACAACTTTTTCATCATCCAATCTCGATTCACTAACGTGGGTGCTTTCTTAATTAACAATTGAAAGAACACTGAAGTCATACTTAAGTGGGGAGTCAAGAATTAATATGTACGGAGTTAAGTTGAACATTATGTTTCGAGGTTGCAAAATTTTTGAAAACATATTTAAATATCGAATTGGGATCAAACAATTCACCCACTTAAACAAATTTTCCATCATTCAATCTTCATTCACTGACGTAGGTGTCTTCTTACTTGACAATTGCAAAAATACACAAGTCATACTTCAGTGGGGAGTCAGGAATTAATATGTGGGGAGTTAAGATGAACATTATGTTTCGAGGTTGCAGATTTTTTGAAAACTAATTTTCATATCGTATTGGGATCACACAATTCACCCACTTAAACCAATTTTCCATCATCCAATCTCCATTCACTAACGTGGGTGCTTTCTTACTTGACAATTGTCAGAACAATCAAGTCATACTTAAGCGGGGAGTCAAAAACTAATATGTGGGGAGTTAAGTTGAACATTATGTTTCGAGATTGCAAATTTTTTTTAAAACTAATTTAAATATCATATTGGGATCACACAATTCACCCATTTAAACAAATTTTCCATCATCCAATCTCCATTCATTGACGTGGGTGCTTTCTTACTTGGCAATTCACAGAATACTCAAGTCATACTTAAGCGGGGAATCAGGAATTAATATGTAGGGAGTTATATTGAACAATATGTTTTGAAGATGCAATTTTTTTGAAAAATTATTTAAATATTGTATTGGGATCACACAATTCACCCACTTAAACAAATTTTCCATCATTCAATCTCAATTCACTGACATGGGTGCTTTCTTACATGACAATTGCCAAAATACTCAAGTAATACTTAAGTGGGAAGTCGGGAATTAATATTTGGGGAGATAAGTTGAACATTATGTTTCGAGGTTACAGATTCTTTTAAAACTAATTTAAATACCGTATTGGGATAACACAATTCACCCACTTAAAGAAAATTTTCATCATCTAATTTCCATTCACTAACGTGGGTGCTTTCTTACTTGACAATTGCCAAAATACTCAAGTCATCCGTAAGTGGGGAGTCAAGGTTAATATGTGGGGAGTTAAGTAGGACATTATGTTTCAAGGCTGCAAATTTTTTGAAAACTAATTTAAATATCTTTTTGGGATCACACAATTCACCCACCTAAACAAATATTCCATCATCCAATCTCCATTCACTTAAGTGGGTGGTTGTCTTACATGACAATTGCCAAAATACTCATGTCATACGTAGGTGGGTAGTCAAGCATTAATATCTAGGGAGTTAAGTTGGACATTATGTTTCGTGGTGGTAGATTTTCTTAAAAGTAAGTTAGATATGGTATTGGGTTCACACAATTCACCCACTTTAAGAAATTTTTCATCATCCAATTTCCATTCATTGACGTGAGTGCTTGTCTTACTTGACAGGTTGCAAAATGATGTACTCATTCGTAACTGGGAAGTCAAGCTTCAATATGTGGAGATTGTTGTTGTAAATTCTGGACTACATTTGCATCTTAAAAAATGGTTTAATTATGCATTTGGTCCCCATTTTGGAGTCAAAATCTCAAAATGGTACCCAAATTTTTAAAAGTCTCAAATTGGTCCCCTTTTTTGTTCAAACGTCTCAAGTTTGCCCTTTCTGCTAAGTCAAGGTTGACGCCGTTAGAAGGAGTGCCACGTGTCAGATCCTCAAATTTTTTATTTTTTTTTTCTTTTTGAATTTTATTTATTTTTTATTTTATTTATTTTTTATTTTTTTATTTTTTATTTTAAAAAAAAATCAAAAAATTGCCACGTGTCAAGCTGTCATTGTGCCACATGGCAGTGATAGTGACACGTGTCAGTGGTCCCTTTATTTTAATTTTTGTCTCAATTTAGTCCCAATTTTTGTAAAAATTAGTAATTTTGTCCCTTTCCAAATTGAAATCAAATTTAATTTCTATATAAATGTACATAAATATTTCCATCAAAATTGATATTTCAAGTAAATATTTTTAACCAAATTAAGTTCATTTAATTAATATTTTACATTGAACTTTATTTAAAATTGTTTTAAAGTTGTTAATAGAAAATAATGTTAATAGAAAAAAATTCCTAAATTAACTAGTCCATGTAACAATAAAAAACATATAAATTTAAAAATTGAAAATAATTTTAAGTAAAGTTGAATGTCAAACACAATTTTAAATAAACTTAGCTATGCTAAAAATATATAATAAAAATATCAATTTGAATAAAAATATCAAATTTAATAAAAATATTTGTATAACATTTATATAAAATTAATTTTTGTTTTAATTTGGAGAGGGACGAAATTGAATTATTTTTAC
>Ga0214543_1011799_pt1 | contig 12029 bp, 8 predicted proteins | sample CNSS2metaG_FD_160094 | JGI IMG/M metagenome (GOLD analysis project Ga0214543, IMG submission 160094) | Root nodule microbial communities from cowpea collected in UCLA plant growth center, Los Angeles, California, USA - CNSS2 | ecosystem: Host-associated > Plants > Roots > Nodule | place: USA...
AATAAAAATTGTGTATATATATATATATATATATATATATATATATATATATATATATATATATATATATATAACACTGAAGCTACAATTAAGAGTATAACAGAGACCATTGAAGCTGAAGTTAACCCAGAAGAAGAGATATGAGACAAGCTGGTGCATATTCAGGGTTACTGTGTGGAGGGGTAGCTGGAAGGACAGGACCCCACTCTCTGCCCTTGGCAAGGATCAAGAAGATCATGAAGAAATCAGGGGATGATGTTAAAATGATATCAGGGGAGGCTCCGATTATCTTCTCCAAGGCTTGTGAGCTCTTCATTCAGGAACTTACTAGAAGGTCCTGGATCATCGCCATGCAAGGCAAAAGGAGGACTCTGCATAAAGAGGACTTGACCTCTGCAGTTATAGCCACTGATCTATTTGACTTTTTGATCACTTTGGTTTCCGATTCTGACACCCGTTCACCTGGTGTCACCACCACTACCATGGAGGTAGAAACTTTGTACTAGTCTTCAGCAACCTAAACACAACAGCAGCTACAGAATTTGAGTTCTATATATGGCTATGTAATTATTGTAATATACATGTATGTGTCTGTTGGTTACGCATCACTGTACTTGAATCAAATGAAGTTGTGCCATGATTTTTAATTCGCATAAATGTTTCAAGTTTCACATCGGTTAAAGATTAAAGATGAGACAATTTTATAATATATAAGTGGGTTTAAACTTTATCTTATAAATCGATTTTATAGCATTGTTTAAAAATAAGCCGGTTTTGTGGGAATTGAGTTAGGTTTAAAGTCCAATTCTAACATGATATCAGAGTCAGGTTAGAACTTATCCTAACGAACTTTCTTCAACATTCTTTATGTCCATATCCGTTATCAGACCCGCTAGTGGACTACCTACTAATTTATAGTCTTATACACGAGATGAACATACCTCGACGTGAAGGTGAGAGTGTGCGTTAAAAATACCACATTAAGCCAATTTCATAATATATAAATAATAAGTCATTGTGGGATTGAATTAGACTTAAAATTCACTAAAGTAAGACTTAGAATTTCTCTCCTTTAATATACTTTAGAGAATATAGATTCTCCCATAAAGAAGGAAAATTGGGGTTTTGGGGAAGAAGTAGAGAGGAATTCTGGTAGTGACTAATAGAAAGGTGGATGAGAAAATCTCGAATTGATAGTTATGGTGAAGATAGTTGCAACAGTTGAAAAGGTACTGAAAAGTGAAAGTGACATAGAACAATCTTTCATTCATTAGATTGTAGGCTTTTCGTGGCCTGAGAATAGAGTTATACTATTACCACCCCTTAAGTTACTATTTGAAGCTCCCAACCAAAGTGAATTATAGGTGGACGAGTCTAGCTAGTGTCTTGAAAATAAATATATTTGAAATGGTAAAAAAAATGTTAAGACAATTATTGGTATTTTTATAGAAGATATTTATGATATATATAAATTTTATATGTATTTTTATTATTGATTACATTAAATGTTATAAGTATTTTTGTATTAATGTATAATAAGAAAAGTTGAAAAACCGTTAATAGTAAAGGTTAATTTAATATTTGGCAATATTCTTTTAAAATTACAACTAAATTAATTATTTTCATTGGAATATATGGAATGTGATTACGTTAGAAATAATATTTCTTAAAAGGGTTAAATATGTTTTTAGTCCCTCAAGTTTCAGTGAAATTTGAAATTAGTCCCTCTTCGAAACTTTATACCAATTTAGTCCTTCATCTTTAAAAATGCATGAATTTAGTCCTTTTAACCAAATTTTGTTAAGTTTATCTAACGTTTCAAGCGCATTTCATGATAGTATTTGAATTGTTTATACCATTTGACACATTTTTGCTTCAATATTAACTCAAATATTATCATAAAATGCGTTTAAAATGTCAAATAAACTTAACAAAAATTGGTAAGAAGGACTAAATCCACACATTTCTAAAGATGAATGACTGAATTGGTATAAAGTTTCGAAAGAGGGACTAATTCCAAAATTCACTGAAACTTGAGGGACCAAAAACATATTTAACCCTTCTTAAAATGAACTTATGTCTTATTTATAAATTAAAAGTTCTTTCAGTTTAGTTTTTTCACGACATCATTTTAACTTGTAAAAAAGTTTAATTATTTTACATACTTATTTCATGAATATATATATATATATATATATATATATATATATATATATATATATATATATATATATTAATATCATAACACAAGATTTGATAAAAACGGAAAACTTTAGAACAAAAAAGTGTATTAAAGATTTATCTATAAAATTGTGATTGTGTTTACGTGAACGAGTGTGGAAGATACTTTATTAGATAAAATTGCATCAAATGTTTATTAAGATAGGTGTAATTGTATCTACTCAAGTGTGATTAGCACATTACTCAAAATATTTGCATTAAAAGTTTTTGGAGACTATGGTTACCCCGCACATCATTGATATGTGTATTAATAGATAAAATTGTTTTAGAGATTAGCTCATAAAGGTGTGTTTTTTCTTACACAAATGTAAGCGACATATTAGTAAAGGAAATTATATGAGAAGCTCATCCTGTGATTGCAAATGTAGGTGATATGATCCTATCCAAGAAATATTATATTCATTTGTTACTTTAAACCTTTTATTGAATATAAACAAGAAAATTAGATAAAGAACATAAAATTAGATAGAAATGGAGATGCTCAACGAGCTTACAAAACAAAGGAAACAAAGAAAAATTACAAGACTTGTATTTGTCTAAAAGCTATTGTTCAAGTGTGCTCCAAATCATAATCTTGATGTCCTTTAAATTCCAATCTTCATGGAACATCAATAGTTGGAAAGAAAATTGTTCTTCTAAGTTCATGGTCCTTTGAATTACATTGATTCCTCCTCAAGTTCTTCATATATGAGATCAAGATAGTCCTCTATCGGTAGGAGACGCGATACAAAAAATTGCATCAGTAGTTCTCCAAAAAGGTGTGTTTGTGACAACATGAGTGTGGAATGTGCACATATGTGTATTTATAATCATTGACAGACCTTCGATGTGACTAAGGGGAGCCACGACTCTCCCAAGTTTTCTAATTTAATTTATATATATATATATATATATATATATATATATATATATTATAAAATTTTATTTATATTTTAAATTATATATATATATATATATTATAAAATTATATTTATATTTTAAAATTTATTTATATATTATTATTTATATTAATTTTAGAAAAAATTCCCTCAACTTTTTTTTCTTCTTTCTTTGGTTTCTCTCTTTTTCATACCTCTGTTTCTTTCTCACCTTCCCCTTTCTATCTTAATTTTCACCTTCAACTTCTTATCCTTTTTAAAACTAAATTGTACCACCGTGAAATTGAAGAGTTAAGGAACATTTTGGAACAATAAATTTCGTTTTATAAGTAAGTTCATTTTCTATTTTTTGAAGTAATCTATTTTCCTCTTGCATGTGGTAAATTTGTCTATTATGTACCACTTGTGATGATAAATTTATCTTTTTCTGAATATGTGAAAGGTGATAAATTTATATTAGAAAAATTATGATAATTAGTAAAAGAATTAATTTTTTTTCAAGATAAAGACTTGTGATGAAATGAAAAAAAAAACGTATCTATATCAGCTAAACTTGAGAAAAAATTTATATATAAAATATCTAATTTGGCCTCTTGAATTTTTTGTCCAAGTTTCTACTATTATCTATAACCACATGTGAGACACACCAATAGAAAAAAATTATGTTAGAAAATTGTACATATATATATATATATATATATATATATATATATATATATATATATATATATATATATATAAATGTGATTGTACTTAGGAGAGTATGGGACATGCTAGTGGAGAAAATTACATCACATTCGCTAAAATAAGTTTGGTTTCACCAAAAATAGGTATGAAAAGATGTAAACTTTGAAATATTGCTCATTGTTAGTATTATGGTTCTGGTTGAAATATAGCCTTATCCTTGTAAAATGTGACCTGAAGGGACATTTCTTAACCTATATGAAAACCTTACTTATAATTGGAGTGTAGTGTTACTCTTATGAATATGATACAATTATACCTTAACTAATATGAAAATGATTATGTTTACATTATACAAACTATCATATATGAAATTAAATCATCATGCATTTCACATATACATCTCATCTCAATGAAAAATCATCACATATCATCAATCATATATACTTCTTCTCAATTTAAGAGCTAATAAATCATAATTAATTTTCAATTGCATTAATATAATCCAAGTACAATAAATTAATCAAATATAACAAACAACAACGAATAATCCAATTTTAGCATTTAAAAGCATTCAAAACCTTATTTCTTTAAAGTTCATAAAATACTCTCTCCTTAACTATTATTTGGCAAACTCAACAAATTAAAAATATGTTGAAATTAATTCGGCCAAAATTATGTTTGTTCAACCAAATATGTTAACACAACAAATGAATTTTGACTTCTCAAGTGGAAATTTCACTTGCCTATCAAATGACCATAAGGCTTTATAAAAATAGTTTCCTTGGGGGAGATTTTGACTTATTGAGTGACCCAAACATTGGGAGAGACTCACATAGAGAGATTTGACTTGTCAAATGACTAATCTCTTTGAGCTTTCGAGTTTTTTCGTAAAACTAATTTCGTTCATCAAGAGTTTGGCTTGCCTAACAAACTAAAATATTACGAGTCTTATTTAAAGGTTTGCTCAATAAATAATGCTTTTTTAGCTCTCTAGATCTTAAAAAATTATATTTCACTTGATAGACTCTCCAAACAATTCTACATAATTCATAAAGCTTTAAAAATAAATCAATTTTCTTTTTATAATTCAGACGACCCATATTAACCCTTTCTTTTCATTTTCTTATCTCAAAATTGATATAGTTAATCAAAATAACATCAAACTAAATTAATTTGATCCAATAGACTACAAATTAGACTATCAAAGATATTCAACATATCAAATTAAATCAAACACACTAAACATGCATAAAATTCAATAATTTATGACCATTCCACTTCTAAATTTAAATTTTATATCCCAAAATATTATCAAACTTAAACTAATTTCTCTTACCTAGATCAAACTTTTCAATCTTAAAAGAACTTCATAATTGTTATTCTCACAAGATATAATACTCGTACACAAAAAAACTCATTTAAACAATCTAAACACATTTTAATAATCCAAGACAAAAAGACTCATCTTATATTGAAATGAGTCACCTACGAGCATCACTCCATTCATGCATGCAAAACTTCTAAAATTTAAAAACTTACTCGTTTGAAATTTTTATTGCATAGGATTATTATATTATACATTAGGATATCTATGGAAAACTATAATTTTCACAAAAATGAACAAATAGTTCAGAAACTTAAAAAGAAATCAGAGTAAAAGAATAAATAGTTTTTAAGAGAAAGCGATTATTTTGAAATGAAACTTGAGTAATCAAATTTTCTATTTATAAGTTTTAACGTTTACATTTTAATGATAAAATATTTTTGTTCTATATATAAGAGATCACTTGCCTTTCTAATTATTTTCTAAATCTTTACAAAATTTAGATTTTGAAATAATATTAATAACATTTTATTATTTTATTTCACAGGTTCTGTCTAATATTTAGACAACTTATTTATTAAGACGTAGAAATGAGAAAAGATGAAATATTTTTTACATAAATATTTATGAAAACAAAAAAGATTATTATATTTTTTATTTAAATTTTCAGATATCTTATGGAGTATAATCTATTGTGAAAAAAACATTATCGTAACAGTAGTTGAAGTGGTGGATTAGTTGTATGATTGAAATGCAATGCTGTTAGCAGTTACAGATAAACATATATAAAATATTCCATCTTTGAAGCAAACACTAACAGTTCCATCATAGTTTTCTTCCGAGTTTCCAAAATGAGTTTGAAGAATGTTATGATGGTTCTTTTTATAACAAAAATACATAATATGGTTATGTTTTTTTGTTACTATGGTTAGATTTTGATGTGGGAAGAAACAATAAAGACACATTTTTTTTGTCTATTAATAGTGTATATACTTTAGTTATGATATTTTTTTAGTAAAGACACGTATGCTGCAGCCAAAATGGGTGGTGAACATGAAAACAAAAACACTGATTAAGATAAGTTATTGGATAAATTTATTTATAAGTAAACCATATTTGAGAATAGTATAAAACTAAAATATTTACCCGATTCGAAAACTAAACTTATTCCAAATTCGAAAAATTAAATTCACATTTAAATCTGAATTAAAATATTTACCCGATTTAAAAACTTAGAGTAAAATATGATTATAAGTAACACAGTTTTTTTTAATACATACTTTCTATTGAAAGTTAATATATACAAAATCACTAAATAAATGTATGTGAATAAATATGCAAAAATCAGAAAAGGTATGTGAATGAGAGAATAACGAATATACATATAGTTGTCTTATTTACAAATATGGACTCCTCAATTATAAACTCTCCATAACTTTCCCTTTCTCTTTTTTCTTTATTTTATAGATAACTAATTGTTTAATTTTATAGTTATAAAACCTTTTTTTTATTTCAATCTTGATATTGAAAACATCTTCTTTTAGTTAACATATTTTATTATATGGACTGAACGATATGCAAACTAAGGTAGATAAAAAATACTGTAACAATTTTAAAAATATTTTCAAGCAAAGAGATTTAGATAAGAAACTTTTATAATTTTTTAAGTCATATAAATTAAACTTCGATCTTTTAAAATACATTTAGAGGCATTCATCTCTTTCACTAATAAATAAATAATAAAAGTGCCTGTCAAAGAATTATGTTGATTTTTTTTAATAAGATACATAATAATAACAGGTTCTTTTATGATTTTTAATATTTTATCAATTTTAATGAATCTGTAAACATTTTTTTAATCAGTGGAGGAGAATGGGTTAAATTAACTCATATAGAATCATTATTTTAAATAGTACAACTGAAATGAATTTTAATCGGTTAGTAAAAAAAAAGTTACGTTTTTGCATAGTAATCAAATGAATAAACTGCAGAACTGGCGTTAGCATATTGCAGTAGTTTGTTAAATTTAAGATTTAATCTTAACTTCAGACCAAACAATGTTTTCGTTTTCGTTTTTGTTTTTGTTTTTGTTTTTGTTTTGTTTATCATTTATCAGGCACTCTTTTCGGTGTGGTACTATGCAGAGCTTAAAACTTTACCAAATCTAATAATCTTCCCCTTCTCTCTCTCTCTCTCTCTCCTTCTTCTTCATCTACCCATCCATGGGGTTCTCATGACAAAGCTTTTGGGGTTTCAATTTCAATTCATCATCTTTCTGATAAACGCTTGAAAAGAAAACCATGTCCATCATGAAGAACAATTTCAAAGACCCTGACCATTTATACTCTCCATGGAGCTTCTCAAAGCTCATGGCTTTCTTCTTCCTCTTAATCTCCATCTCCTACCTCTTCTACTCCCTCAGATTCGTCAGCCACACCTACGACTGTGATCAACCACCACCCCACATTCCCACCGTCACTCACCGTCACACATCCAACAACCCCCCACCGCCGGAACAAAAGCCTCCACCTTTCGAACAAACCAACCTTTCCCACATAGTGTTCGGCATAGGGGCCTCGGCGAAGCTCTGGAAGCAGCGAAAAGAGTACATCAAGATGTGGTGGAGGCCCAATGAGATGCGTGGAGTCGTGTGGTTGGAGCAGAGGGTGAAGACCGAACCCGGCGATGAAAATTCCTTGCCCTTGTTGAGGATCTCCGGTGACACTTCCAGGTTCAAGTATAGGAATCCGAAGGGGCATAGATCGGCGATTAGAATCTCGCGCATAGTGTCTGAGACTCTGAGGCTTGGGATGAAGGATGTGAGGTGGTTTGTGATGGGGGATGACGACACCGTTTTTGTTGCAGAAAATCTGGTGAAGGTTTTGCAGAAGTATGATCATAACCAGTTCTATTACATTGGGAGTTCTTCAGAGAGTCACTTGCAGAATATATATTTTTCTTACAACATGGCTTATGGGGGTGGTGGTTTCGCCATTAGTTATCCTCTGGCTGTGGCATTAGAGAAAATGCAAGATAGGTGCATTCAGAGGTACCCTGGTTTATATGGCTCTGATGACAGAATTCAAGCTTGTATGGCAGAATTAGGAGTTCCTCTCACCAAGGAGAAAGGGTTTCATCAGGTTAGAACAGAACTCTGTTATTCTGAGAATTTTTAGTTTTCATTGTTGTTTGGATTGTGGCATTGGTGTTCTTTGGCTTGTGACAAATTTAGGTTCATAGGAAAAAAAATCTAGGAAAATAGGGTTAACATAGATAGAGAAAGAAAGTAATTGTGTCTGTGACTTCAGAATTCAGATATTGATTGACTCAGTCCATTCGTATGATTGGTAATGGAGAAAACTTGAACATTTAGAAGTGGTGAGAAAGTGGGTTAGTGAGAGTAGGAAGTGGAAGACTTTTAGGTTCATTGTAGTACATTTTTTCAGCTTAATTTTGACAATTTTTTACAAAATGGTAGTGTAAAGTTTTGTCATTATTTATATAATTTCATGAGATACAAGATGTTATGTACAGAGACATTAAATAACTAAGTTTATATAAAAAAAATTTGTTTAATTTTTAATTTTAATTTTCTTTGTAGTGTTTAATATTGTGTGTAAATTTTAAAAGCTTTATGCTATTGGGGTCAAGAGTGATTTATGCATGACAACAAAAGAAATATGTAATGGCTCGTAGCCGCAAGATGCAAAAATGGAAAACGACAGCCACCGTTAGATGCCAAAACGTAGATAGTAACAGATGATTTATTTTCTGGGTGCATAGGTGGACACATTTATTGCTATTTACCGATATTGTTGAAATTTAAAGTGGATAGTGTCAGAAGAAATTAGAGAGATTTAATCAAATTGTGAATTTATGTGGGAGCATTAAGGTTAAGATGAATTAATTAATTTTAAAAACTAGGTTATCTTTGAAATTAAATTATATGACCCATCATAAATATAAATTGACTTCCTTTTTCAAACCTAACCCATTGAACCCACCCTATCCATGACAAAAAAAAACCTTGTTGATTTCAATTTGAAGTCTTTTTCTCCTTTACATTAACATTTTGTATTTATTGAATAGTGTAAAATAAATGTGATTATCGACGTGTCACACAACACACATTTTTCTGTGATCTTCTTAAGGTGCAGTTGAAGGAACCCACTTATGTTTTATTTAAAAATTTAATATCACACACTATAAGACACGTAGCATGAAAACATGGGCCACAATGTCCTCCGTCGTTCATAAACTATTGTCTTTTGTCGGTAGATAAGACCCTTCCTAATTCCCACTTACCCTACATAATTGTGTTGTTTGATCAAACCTTATTAATACTAACTAAAATTATACACGTGTACAAAGTCCACACATGTGTAAAGCCCACACATGTGTAAAGCCCACACGTGACTTCTGGGTATGCAAGCGGGTTTTCAAGAAATATTTTTGGGTTGAGTGGATTAATTCTGTAATCTTGTGACGTATAAATGATTATTCTTCTGATTTTGACATTGAATAATAGTTCGATGTGTACGGCAATCTGTTTGGGCTTCTGGCGGCCCATCCACTTGCACCGCTGGTGTCACTACATCACCTGGACGTGGTAGAGCCCATATTTCCAAACGTGAGCCGGGTGCGGGCTCTGAAGCGGCTGAGCGGGCCCATGAAGCTGGACCCGGCCGGGCTCATGCAGCAATCTATTTGCTACGACAAGGCCCGGACCTGGACCGTATCCGTTTCGTGGGGATACGCGGTTCAAATATTCCGGGGAATTTTCTCGGCCCGGGAAATGGAGATGCCGGCGAGGACGTTTCTCAACTGGTACAGACGCGCCGATTACACGGCGTACCCGTTCAACACCCGCCCCGTCAGCCGCCATGTTTGTCAGAAACCTTTTGTCTATTTCTTGTCAGAGGCGGTGTACGACAGTGCTGCCAATGAAACTTCAAGTTACTATATTCGGGTTCAGCAAAACCCCGATTGCAAGTGGAAAATGGAGGATCCGACCCGGATCAAATCGGTGGAAGTTCGTAAGAAAATTGACCCGCATTTGTGGGATAAGGTAACCTAATTCAAATGTGTTCATCATTTTCTAGCATTATTATGAATTCTTTATTTGCTATTCAAGTGAATGGAATGAGAATTTGGCTAAGGGTTTTGTTGGTTTGAGCAGGCTCCGAGAAGAAATTGTTGTAGGGTTCGACGCACGAAGAAGAAAGGAAGTATGGTGATTGATGTTGGGGAATGCAGGGGAGATGAAGTTGTTGAGTTGTAGTTATAGTCCTTTACATCAATTCATCATTCTTAATCTTAACTCAATCCCGTGGTATATGTAATTTTTTCTTCTACTTTATATATAATCATTTACTTTCTGCGTTTCTTCGCCTAGTGTAGACAAAGCTCAGTAGCTAGAAGTCTAAATCAAACTATAGTATTTTCCTTAAACGTTCATTGTTTTGCACCACAAGTTTAGGATCTAGATGTTTGGCACCAGGTCAAACTGTCTCAAAATTCAACGCTTTTTTTTTTTAGTTTATTCATTCCTATATAATAAAATTAGAATATACAAAACTTTGACCCTTCATTAACATTATCTGCATTCTCTCCTTCCTTTTAGAATTGTATTTTATACACCATTTGTGTTTAGTTAAAAACTTATCTGCAAGTACCGTGAGTTGCTGTGTTTGTTTTATCTCAATATGCAGATCGCCAAGGTGTGTTTTATTTCTCTGAATTAAGTGTTTTCTTTTTTTCGTGGGGAAAGCTTCTTACTAAATGTTGTTTATATAAGTTAAATTTCCTCTTTTTATCAAGTAATATTAGTTTGATCTTAATTTTTTTGTTGTTTCAATTTGATTCTCATTTTCTTAAAAATGATTTATTTTGGTCTTTACCGTTAATTTAAAGTCAATGTCATATATATCAATTTATGGTATTTTTGAATATTTTTGAATTTTTTACATGTGTCACTTCAAAGTTGTGTCAAATGTCAAAATGACTCAATTTGGTCTCTATATTTATTTTTAGTTTCAATTTAATCTCAATTTCTGTAAAAAAATAAGCAATATTGTCCCTCCTTAAATTGACACTCAATTTAATTTTTTTATAAATCTTATGATGATATTTTTAATAAAATAGACATTTTTATTAAATATTTGTGGAAATATTTTAAACAAGTTTTTTTTAGTTTTATTATTAAACAAAGTTAAACCCCAAACTTAATTTCAAAAATTAACAATTTTTTCATCATATATAAAGGCTTCAAATATATTATACAAATTTAGTGAAGATTAAAAATCAAATAACTTGTCACACATTAGTTTAGGAACTAAATTTCAAGTTCAAAACAAAACCAAAATCTAATGTTTTGTATATAATTTAAAGTTAATTTAAAATATTTATAGAGATATTTAATAAAAACATTAATTTTAGTAAGAATATCATCATAAGATTTATAAAAATGTAAATTGAGTGTCAAGGAGAGACAATATTACTTCATTTTTATAAAAATTGTGACTAAATTGAAACTAAAAACAAATATAAGGACTAAATTGAGTCATTTTGACACATGACGCAACTATGAAGTGACACGTGTAAAAAATTAAAAAAAATTTAAAAAAAATTAAAAATTAGAAATTAACACGTGACGTTGACCTTTAATACTGTTTGGTCAAACTAACATGGTGATGACTAAATTAAATACCGTTTGGTCAAACTAACAAGATGAGAACTAAATTGAATCATTTTTAAGGAAATGAGGACGAAATTAAAAACTTTGACCATTATAGTATTACTTGATAAATAAAGGAAGCAAACGAAAGAAGCAATCGAAAGAAAAGAGTAATTTAATCTTTATATAATTCAGAAATCAAATTCTGACCCATACCTATATA
>Ga0214543_1011802_pt1 | contig 12025 bp, 7 predicted proteins | sample CNSS2metaG_FD_160094 | JGI IMG/M metagenome (GOLD analysis project Ga0214543, IMG submission 160094) | Root nodule microbial communities from cowpea collected in UCLA plant growth center, Los Angeles, California, USA - CNSS2 | ecosystem: Host-associated > Plants > Roots > Nodule | place: USA...
AGGAACTGACGGAACAGCGAAGGACACGATTATTCTCGGGCTTTAATCGGTGGAAAACGAATGCAAAGCTTTATGAGGTAAGTACAATAGGGTTAGAGTTACTTACGTGGAGTAGGAATCGTTATTTGGGACGAACTGGTTCGAGACAAGAACAAACCCTAGCAGAGCTCTAGTGCGGAAGGGCGACGGCTGCTGATTTCTGCAAGTGTGAGAGTAAGTGTGAAATTAGGGCAGACTTAATGACTTTATACGTTGGGCCGGCCTTAGGCCCACTATGTTTAGGGTAGAAAAGTTAACATATTTTAAATGGGCCTTATAGACCTCATACCAATCATACTCAATCAATCAAGTAATATTTATCACACATATAAATCTCATACCAACCCTTTTAACCATTCCTCATTTATATTCCATGTTGAATCAATAACAACTCATCCTTCCCAAATCCATGAATATAGAACTGTACCTCATGCCGATACCATGTCAAAAGTCATCATTTCTTATCTCCTATTAGATCCATACCCAACTCATCATATTCAATCCATGAAAAAACCATACATGTAACATGCCCAATTCACATTGAACTCACCCATTGCAGAATATAGATTATCTCATTCATACATAATCACCCAATTCATACTTTAAAAGCAAGATCAACACAAACATTGAGCCAACAATTTAGAACAAGGAAACAACCAAATAGGCTGCATTCTCGCCCAGCTTCTCGCTCAGGCAGAAAGGCCTCGCTCAGGTGAGCTTCTTTCACCTAGGCGAGAGCTCGACATTAAGAACAGTGGCCATCAGCTCCTTCTCGCTTAGGCGAGACTTCTCTCGCCTGAGCGAGACACTTGCTCGCTCAAAACATGGTTAGTCGCTTGAGCGACAGTTCGCATGAAATGGCCTGGGCGAGCCTCTATTAATCTCGCCTAGGCGAGACATGCTCGCTTGGGCGAGAAAACCAGTGCTCATTATTGTTCTCTTGTACAACAGTCACCCAAACACGCCCCAAACAGTTCAAACGTGCATTTCAGCAACTCATATCCACACACAGTCTATTTAATCCAGGAATAAACGTACAACAAGTAGATCTCACAGAATATACAGAAGGATCTAGCTTCCCTTACCTAGAAAGGAGCTAATATCGGACTTCGACTCTTAAACAAACGGAACCAGTAGCTCCTAGAGCAGATCTATGAACTGGAACAGTGGCACAGAAAAGGTACGAGGTTACTAAAGTGGACCTCTAGCAGAAAAATACAAAACTTTGAAAGGAACTAGTAGGGGCTGAGGTTTAACTTACGTGAAAACGAGCTGAGCTTAGAGCTAGTTTGACCAAGAGCTATGAGTAACACTAGCAGAGCGTTCTGAAAGGAAGAATGAGTGTATGAGAGGGGACAGTTTGCAAATGAGAGCTGAATGAGGACTCTTGGCTGCTTTATGGGCCTTGGCACCTTATGGGCCAGCCCTTAGGCCCAACAGATTTGGGGCAACCCTTTTAATTAAAGGCAAAAATAAAGTGGGCTTTACAGTTTTGATGTAAATAATTATTTTTGTTCCATTTAGAAAAAAATTCAAAAGAATAAAATAGACAAGTTTTGCTAAGATAGCCTTATTTTTTGTAAATTTGACTTTAACTCCTTGCTCTAACTTCATTTTTATTTCATATGCCCATAATTAACTCATTAGTTGTGGTCAAAATGCATAGCATCACTAAGACCTTCTTCCTTGACCTCGCTGAGTCATCTTTGAACGAAGAGGAATTCTCGAGCTACTGAAACCCTAACAAGCATCGACACGCGAGCTAGGTTAAAGAGAAATGAAGGTGCTGGGATTGAAGGAGTGGGGTTGGCGTTGAACTTTTGGACCCAGACAGTAAGCAATAGGAGATGGGTCTTCTCCCTACACCTTTAAGTCTTCTTCAGTACCCCCCAAATTTATCATTTTATCCCAAATAAATTTGTAACTGAGAGTGGGTAAAAACGGGTGGAAGCAGTAAATATCATTTACTACGACAACGTATTTTGCTGATTTGAGCGTTGCATCCAACTATTTCCACAGCGTTATATTTTTTCTCCTCTTCGTTCCTTCTCCAAAGACTGTTGTGCTATGAGTGGCCCTTTTCCTTTCTCAGTGGTCCCTTGAAGGTGATCCTTGCGTCCTGCTTCATTCTCTTCTCAGTTTGTTCATTATCTTCTCACTGATTCTCTTCTCGCCACTTGTCCTTGAAGGTTTTTCGTGGTCCGAGCTTGGTGCAGTTTCATTAATTTGATTTTTGAAAGCTCTCTTGTTGTATTCTTTGCTGCCAGGTTAGTCTCCTTCCGGAATGTTTTGAACGTGATTTGAATCGTTGGAAGCTTTTGTTTGTTAAGATCAGTTTTGTATAATTTTTTTTTTGTGAAACAGATTTCGAGATACGTTTCAGGGAAATATGAAATGAATTTTGAAATCCGTTTGGTTTTCCTTTTTATTTTTTGGGAAACGGATCTCGACATCCGTTTCACATTTTTTTTATTTTTTTAGGAAACGGATGTGGAGATCCGTTTCATAAAAGTATGAAACGAATATCGACATCCGTTTCCCATTTTTTTAATTTTTTTTAGGAAACGAATGTGGAGATCCATTTCATAAAAGTATAAAACGGATCTCGACATCCGTTTCATTAAAAAAACAAAAAAAATAATGAAATGGATGTCGAGATCCGTTTCATAGTTTTCTGAAATGGGTTTCGACATTCATTTAGTGTTTTTATTTTTTTCTTTTGCTTTTGGGTGGAAGGCAGTGGTTGAAAATGCAAGGGTTCTTCACGTTTTAGTTATCCTAATCTTTTGTTTTCGTTGTGTTTATGTGTGTGTTCATGAGCCATGAGTGAGGGAGTGTGTGTTCATGAGGAAGATGTGAGGTAGTGTATGATGTGTGAGTGGTGAGACCGTGCATTGATTTTTTTTGTTATAAATTATTGATATTAAAAAATATATTATAAATTATTGATTATTAAATTAAATATTTTATTTTTTTATTGATAAAATAATTAATGTTAATAAATAATAAAATATACAATTAAACATAATAGAAAATAAAAAATAAAAATATTTGTCAAGATATTTTTTATTTTTTTAATTATTATGGTTTGAGTTTCTTACAAATTGTTCTGATATCTCATTTTCTCCTATTTTATTTTTTGAAAAGAAAAATATTTATTATTTTTGTTCTTATTTTTTTCTCTGTCCTCTTTCAATCTCGTGGAGAAAAGAAGCTAATTTTTTTGTCTCAATTAATAGTGAAATATTAATTTAATAATTTATTTAATGAGCTTCTTTTATATTAATTTTTTTATTTTATAAACATAGAAGAAAAAGTATTATACTGTGTGTTTTTTTATAACCGAATTTTAATTATGGTTCCATTAGATGTGTTGAGTTTCTCACAAATTGTTCTCATATCTCACACCTATTTTCTTTTTGTTTCTGAAGAGAAAAGGATCTATTCTTTTTGTTCTCATCTCTCAACTGTTCTCTTGCATTCTCGAAGAAATAAAGAAGGTAATTCTTTATGGTCTCACTTGATAGTAAAATATTAGTTTAATCATTTATTTAATGAGGCTCTTGTATATTAATTTTTTATTTTATGAACATAGAAGAAAAAGTATTATATTGTGTGTTTTTTATAACTGAATTTTAAGTGTGGTTTGATTATCATCGAATTTTCTTTTGACAATCTTTTAGATATGTGTGATTTCTTTTTTAGTTATCATTATACTAAATTATGTATTTATTTTTATTTTATTAGTGACAATAATTAAATGTATAAACTTTGGATGTATTATTTTGGCTCTCCCAACAATGTTGGTCAAGATCCACTACTGGTGCAATGGGGACAGTAGTAACTACAAAGCTATATAACCAAAATCCAAAACAGAGTTGAGTTTTCCAAAAGAGAAAAGACAAAGCAAATTCCAACCGCCTCCAAACCTCCAATCATCCTCCCTATAACCTAACAGCCTCACCATTGGTAATCCCTAAGTCGTACATTAGTTATTTTGTGTTGTGGGCTTTTCCATACTTTTCCCTCATTTGCATTAGCTGTGACGTGGCTATTACTATTTGTCCCCATTTTCTCCTCATTGGTCTCTTTTGTAATTGGCTTCGTTACATTTCCTCCCATTAAAAACAACCTTGTCCTAAAGGTTAAAGTTTGGAAAAACATATTGAAATGTAGTGTGATCCTCCCAAGTGGCTTGAGTGTTATCCAATCCCTCCTATTGGACTAAATGTTGTTGAATCTACTTAGTAACCCTGATATTCACCCTGGATTGAAGAATAACAACTAGTTGGAGTACTATTCTGCATCATCAAAAGTGATAGGTATGGGAATATAAGATTCAGAGTGATTCCCCTTACAAAGTTTAAGCCGTGAAGCATGAAAGACTGGGTGAGTTTTAGAAGTCTCCGGTAACAACAATTTTAAGCAACCTTGCCAATCCTTTCTATAATTGAAAAGGGACCAAAATATCTCAAACTTAGTTTCTAGTTTTTCCTCAAAGCCATGGAGTGTTGTCTATAGGTTTGAAACTTAACCAACACCCTATCTCCCACATTAAACTCCACATTTCTTCGCTTATGGTCTGCATTTTTCTTCATTATTTGTTAAGCACAATGAATATTTTGCTTAAGTTTGGAGAGAATGATGTCTCTCTACAATAACTACTCTTGAACTAACATTAAATTTGTTGGATCCAGTACGTATTTGACTATTTAAGAATGGTCTCTTCCATATACAACTTTAAATGGAGTCATGCTAGTGCTATGATGATGTGTAGTGTTATACCAAACTTTTTCCCAAGGCACCCACTCCTTCGAGTTTTGAAAGGTAAAACACCTTGAATACATTTCCATACACTTGTTTACAGCCTTAGATTGTCCGTCGGATTGTGGATGGTAAGCTATTGACATGTTAAGTGTGGTACCTCTCAACCTGAACAAATGTTGCAAGAATTGACTAATGAAAACCTTGTCCTTATATGATACTATGGATTTTGGAAATCCATGTAGCTTAACCACAATAGTGACAAAACTGTTTACCACATGTTTACTGGTATGATCTGTTTTCAGGGAAGAAAAATGAGCATACTTTGATAGTTTATCCAATACCTATCATGATCACTATGAAGCCATGAGATGGGGGCAACCCAGTAATGAAATCCATAACAATATCTTCCCAAATCATATAAGGAATTGGGAGTGGCTGTAATAACCCTAAAAGGAGGGTGTTAGAATTCTTTGCTTATTGACAAATCAAGCAATTTTGAACAAATTCTTTGATTGCCTTGTTCATTCCATGCAATAAAATTGGGGAGAAATTCTAGCCACTGTTCTGAATAGCCAGCATGACCACCTGTGGCGGAACTATGGAATTCATGTAATATCTATTGGACTAAGTGATGATCAGTTGGAATAACTAATCTACCTTTCCAAAATAGAAGACTTTGCTTGACTATATAATGTAATTTACCTTTCTAAAATAGAAGACTTTACTTGACTGTCTAATGAGGATTAAGAGGGTGGTTTTGCTAGCATGTCTCCATAATTGTTTCCATCTTGGAATTTTCAAGTAGTGCTCCTTTCAATGAGGAAATGAAGTGTAATTGAGGTTGAAATGTTGCCACATAAAAGTATCTACAAAGGGAATGTACAATCACAATATCTTTTCCTTCTTTATATTTTATTGTAAAATCATATCCCCAACAACTTGTGGAACCATTTTTGTTGCTTAAGCTTTGAAATGTCTAATTGGTAAGACTCCTTAAATTGTGTTCACTCCTATTTCGTTCAGTTTTGAAAATACACAGCACTTGTTTGGTCAAACGTCTGTAAAGTGCCATTAGATAATGTTTTTTTATAAACACTCTCTGTTAATAGACATCACTCCAACACTCCAATAAAGAGCGCCTAGAAAACATTAACTATTAGAAAAAATGTGTTGTCTATTGAGCATTATTTTTAGGTGTTTCATATAATTCATTTTCAAATAATTGTATCAGTTACTTCTAAAAAAGAAGATAATGTATGGACGGTATTATCGTTTATACCCACACAAATTTAAACTAGCTACGAAAAGATACTGAAGAAAATTTGACTTTGGATTAGAAGAAATGTGGTCCCAATTATCACAATATACTTCAAAATTCAAGGACAAAACAGTTCGTATTAACATGATATCTAATGCAACGATAGTGTAGATAGGCCCCAACACGGACACCGCAGCCAAAATTAAGTTCTAAGAAGGAGAATATACCATTATATACTAACCGAAACCAATGCAGGTAATTTTCTGGATAAATAATGCTAGAGCAGCACTAGCCTAAGATGCTCACAGACATAACCGATTACAAATTCGACACTAATTTTTCTCATGCAGATTCCGCCAATAGCACCAACCTCAAGCTGCAGCAACAACCTCAGGAGTTGCAACAGGCACAACAATGGGTGGATTGGAACCTGTACTAGCTCCATCTGGAGGTCCAGTTTTCGTGTCCTTTTTGGTTTCTGAAGATGGTGGAGGCTTGGGTTTCATATTTGGAGGGAGATTATGCTTGAGCTTCAGCAATATTTGGCGCATTCTTGAAAGATCAGTTTGTTTCCCTGGTTTTGGACCCTGGATTACAACAATGGAAGGCTTCTTCTCTTTGTCCTTTTTCCCTCTCTTCTCTATTGCAGGTACTTCATGTGGAATTAGTTCACCGATTGCCTTCCAATAGTTTTTGTCAGCTTCAGCATGGAAGTTCTCCCGACCCGCCAAAAATAGCTGCCATAATACAGTGATTAGTATATTAGCACACCAGCATAGATGTTCACAAAGTAAAATTCCAAATATAGTTATGGTTTACGTAATAGTAAATTGGGTTCAGGCATATATTAATTAGTATATATTGGTATATCAAGAAAAGAAGAAGAAAAACACCAGATCAGCATGAAAAATGGCTCTTTGACTTATCAGGTTTAATACATTATAAACACTCTGAAATCTGCTTTACTAAATCAGAAATTTTGCATCTATATTCTACTTGACTGAAGAACACTAATATTCGTCGAACGCGGAACAATCACAATAAAGATTAAGTTTCTTATGCTATAATTTATACAATAAATACATGTTTAAGAAAAATCCATCTTCTGTGACCACAAGGTTTGCTCCTAGTTCGGTCTACATAGTCAAATTTCAACTTTCACGTCAATATGGTCTATCTTTTTAGACTAATTTCTCTTCACTTCTCCTTGTAAAGGTGTACGTTTTCTAATATTGATAGTGTAGAAGTAGGGTGTCCTTTTTCAATTATCAACGTAACCAATTCAGTTATCACACTGGTTGCCTTTGAAATTTTCATAGGACTCAATCAAAGAGATGGACGTCGACTTGATCGAATTTCCGAAAAAAAAAAAAACAAAACAAATATGCAACACAATATTTACCTTCTCTCTTTCCCTATTAGAAGCCTTTTTGTTCTCAACATTAACCTCACGCTTTCTGTAGAACTCAACTTTGTACTCTTGCGCTTCCTCTATTATCTGAGACCGCATCTCTCTCTCCTTCTTCTCCTTCTCCTCCAATAGAATCGCGTTCTTCCTGCATCATCGTCATCATTATCTTAATCACAAACTCAAAAGCAAAGAAGTAAACAGTGAACTCAACGCCCCTACCTTCGCCACTCTCTCAGAGCAAACCCTTCCTCCGCCGCCACATCCGTCGGAGGCGGCAAGATCGGACCATCGGAGTTTCCGAAACCCCCGTCCACACCATCTCTGTTTTGCTCCTGTGAGAACGTATCGAATCCCACAGAAGCAGAGTAGATCGGCGCCGGAGTCTCCGGCGCCGCCTGAGGGGAGAACACGTCATCTCCATCGTTGTGTGACGCCCCACCGAAAATCGTAGACGAGTTGCCGTCGAAATTGGAGAACGAGTAGCCGGTGAACTCGGCGTCGTCATCGAGCGGCTGGTCGGAGCTCCCGAAAGATGATGACATGGCGAATTTTCCGGCGCTGTCCCGGTTTCGGTCTCCGACGAAGCGAGGTAGCGTGAGGAATTCGAATCGCGTGTTTTTGGTGTGGAGTGGTTATCAGAGATGTGGTCGAGTGTGTACTGCTGCAGAGATGCCGTTTTGACTTCTGTTAGATGGACAGGGTTAGTTTAGAGTAAAAATATTTAGAAAGAAATAAATAAGCACAGTAGTAGTGGCGTGTTGGTAGTAACGTGGAGCTGAAAACATAAAATAATATTTCTACTATAGGACACGTTCTGCTTCACTGTATCACACAACTCAACCAGGAATGCTCACGAGTCAGGGTACAGAGCGCCTATTTGGTTTTGTTCCATATTTTTATACCACGTGTCCAAATTTTCAGTGTTTTATCTGAATAAATTTTGTCCTCAGATAGCTCATTTGAATTTTTTATTCCCTATTTAGTATATTTACGTCTTTACATTGGTTCCGGAATAGGTTAGAATTTGGACTTTGCACACAAAAAGAGTTTGTTAAGTCATTAAATTTATATTTCACATTTATATTTGACTTATAAGTTGACTTATAAGTGTTAGATGTAAAAGATGCTTTTACGTTTGACATTTATAGGTTAGATTTAAATTTATGTTTGACATGCATATAACATATATAAAATATGTTTTCAGCTATTCTTGTGTGCCATTCAATGGAAAACGTATTTTCTTTTTATAAGTTCACCTCCAAGCTTTCTTTATGCGCATGCTTGGATAAGAATCCATGGAGGAGTATATAAATGGAAGCTATGTAGAAGGACAGGAAGAGAAATCAGTGATAGTGACATGGAGAAGTTCTCAAGTGAAGTTAGACCAACATTCAAGGAAGAAGGCTAGAGAAATCCACTAAGACAAACTTTAACCTAGGTTGATTCACAAAAGAAAAGGAATTTGGAATCATCGCAAGAGAGTGTTTCTACTATATCACACAACCTAGTTTCTTGAATCACATAAGAAATACTAAGAGCACAACAAGAAACCCTTTTATAGACTTGGAGTCACACCAAGAAAAACAGATAAAAACACAAGAAAGATCAAATCTCAAGATTGGATCTCCCTAGCCAACCAAGAACCTTTCTTCAACATGCTATAAAGGAACAATAATAGCTCCAAACTTTTGAAAGATGTTCATGAATACATCAACACAGTCTTTCTCATAGAGAATGAGATATTTCATATATTGAGAATGATTTTCATGTAAAATGACATGTTTAACCAATTAAAAATAATTCCCAATCGATTGATTTCAATTGTTGAGGTGAAATCAACTCATTGATTATTTTTTCAGTCGATTGAACATGTTATTCACAAAACTGTTTGTGCAAGCCATTTAACTTGTTAAACACTATTTGAGCAGATTAAATAACTACAAGACCCACACAAGACTTCTATCATGAGTCAAATTTACACGTTAGTTCCAAACAACATCAATCTTCAAGTCTTCATCAAATTTACCAACGATTGTTTCAACAATAGTTCTAAAACTATAGTAAAAAGGTTGTTTTAACCATCGTTAGAAGTTTTTTCAATAGTAGTGCTTCAATCACATCTAGTTCAAATGTACAAAGCTTTTGGATTACTTTATCCTTACATAATTTACATATAAAAGTATATTATTTTGACAACATGCCAACTCATATATAAAAGATCTTAAAGAATATATGAATACCTCCTGGTGTACGTGTATCAAAATTCATAATTGTAATGTATGATATGATATAATATACGAACTGCAAATAGGGTCTCTACCAATAAGTTGTTAGTTTGCTAAAATTTGACAAATCAAATTAGTGTTTTCAACTTGTGGGCCTATTTAATCCACTTTCTAACTCGTTAAACTTAATAGTCAAAGATAAAGTGGGATAGACTAACTCGTTAACACACTAGTGCAGATTGGGGTTTTTAACTCGCCTTATAGGCCTTGGTTACTGTGGGACCGAAGCCTATAAGGAGGCGGTGGCATTTTTGAAATTTTTCTAACCTTTTTTCCTCGAGTCCTATATCAACGGAAGCATATAACTCGTTTTATGCTTCGGATCTCCATCAACCGAAGCCTATAACCCGTTAGTGGCCCCCCAGTATTACAAAATTGCCACTGACAGCAGATGATTTGGCCTCGGGTGGCAAAGGACCGAGGCCTATAATACTTTATGCCTCGGGTGTTTACAGAACCGAGGCCATATCGTTTATTTAGGTTCCCAAATCGCGCGAACCCATCACTGTTCATCTTCTCTCTCACGAATGCAAAGCTTCGCTCTCCACCACCATCGCCCTCTGTCACGATGGCGCCCTCCGTTGCCCTTCATTGTCGATTGCGCCTCCGTCCACGAAGCTAGCGTCGTCGGTCTTGCTCCGCCACCGAACAGCAAGCGAAAAGCAAGCAGATTCCGCCACCGTCGCGCCTCCGTTGCCCCACTTCGCCACGATCCACCACAGCCACCACTTGGCGACAAACGTTGCATTGCTGCTCCGTGCCACTGCTCCAGCGAGTATCTTGCGCCTCCTTCACCATTTCCAGCCACTGTCGCACCGCCAATTCTCCCCGGGGTAAATTCAAAACGCATTATTAGGACATGTGCCAAATATATAATTGAAATGTACAATAGTATTGATTAGGACATGTATCTGGATTGTAAATAATTTGTAATTGTCTTTTAAATGAATTTGAATTGTGGATGTGTTATAAAATATTCTGTTTTGGTCTGTGCTGGGTGCTGAACAAAATTTGCAGGTTTAAATGTGGGAATAACACCAAAACAGAAACTGCATTAAAAAAAACACCATATTAGGCCTCGGTTCTTACTAGAACCGAGGCAAAAAGGTGTGCGAAGTTGCACATATGGCCTCGGGTCAAACCAAAATCGAGGCTAAAAGGTGAGCGAAGTTGCACATATGGTCTCGGGTTAAACTAAAACTGAGGCCAAAAGGTGAGCGAATTTTTTAAAAAATTAAAAATAAGTTGCATAGATGGCTTCGGTTAGGCCTGAACCGAAGCAAAAAGCTAGGGCTCTATGGCCTCGGGGGTACCCTCGAACCGAGGCAAAAGAGGACTCTATGGCTTCGGTTCACAACCGAGGCCAAAAGCGATCCTCCTTTGGCCTCGCCCCAATATGCTTCGGTCCGGGAACCGGTGCAGAATATGAAAAATAACCACTACCAAAGCTCCTTCCTGCACTGGTGACATTTTGTTAAATTAAAAATTTTAAATTATTTTTATATTATATCATTTATAAGATATACATATGTAATAATATTGTAACTCAAAATAATTAATACTTTTAAATTATCTTCTAATTATTATTAATAATAAATAATTTAATTTATCATACTAGAAATATTAACTAAATAATTACATAAAATCATAAAAAATATTTATATGACTAAGTATAACAAATTTTAAAATGAAAAATGAAAAATATGTATATTAAATATTTTATTTTCTAAATTATTATAAAAAAATTTAAGTTTTCCCTCTAAACGAAATCATTTCAGTTCTTCACCTTTACAAAAATAACTTTGGCCAAAGAAATCATGGAAGGAAGTGTAGTTTCAAACTCTCACATGTGACTTTTCTTCGGTAAATAAGTTTTCAACTTGTTTCAAGTAGAGTCGTCAAAATGGATTATAACTCGCGAGTCAACCCGACTCATCACGGGTTTGAGTCAAGTTGAAAAAAAATTACAAATTTCAGTACGAGTTAAAATTGAACCTAACCCATTAAGAACCCGACTCATTTGGATTGAACCCGTGATGAGTCGGGTTGGCTCACCAACCCACCAATAAATTTTAAATATTAGAATAATATATATATATATATATATAGATTTTATTATATATATATATATATATATATTATATATATTATATATATATATATATATATATATATATATTATATATTATATAATTATATACGTATATATTATATAGGTATATATTATATATTTATATATGCATAGATTATATATATATATATATA
>Ga0214543_1011807_pt1 | contig 12022 bp, 14 predicted proteins | sample CNSS2metaG_FD_160094 | JGI IMG/M metagenome (GOLD analysis project Ga0214543, IMG submission 160094) | Root nodule microbial communities from cowpea collected in UCLA plant growth center, Los Angeles, California, USA - CNSS2 | ecosystem: Host-associated > Plants > Roots > Nodule | place: USA...
CAAAGGCAATAGAGGGAGGAGTGCTCTCAACTCAAGTTGCATCTATTGCTTAAAATTTCAAGAGTGTCTACAAATGAGTGAAATTTTGGCTTTTATATGAAGCCATTAACACATGAGAAAGGAGAGCTATTGGATGGAGTGGGCCTTGATCTTGGCCCTTAGATCAAGCTTGGAGAAGGAGGCTTGATCTTGGCCATTGGATGATGCCTTGGAAAAGGAGGAAGCATTCCTAACCCTTGGATGCTTTGGATCCATGAGGTGTAGGAAGAAGTGTTGACTTCCACTTAGTCCACCTTGGCTCTTTTGATAACTCATGGCCAAATCTCCTATTGGGCTTAGTCAAGCCCAATTTTATCAATTGAACTACTCATTGTTTGACTTATTATTCTAGAAAGCGAAGCCTAAACAATGGGCCAATATTATTGCTATTTTATTGCTCTTTGAGACACCTCTTCAAATCTTCACATCTTCTTTGGCCCATGTGAAGAGTATGAGAAGCCCATGTGGGTTTGGGCCATCTTGAATGAAGCCTAATTGGATCTTTCTGAGCATGCTCCTTGTTATTGGGCCTCTTGATGGGCTTGGGCTTGAAGGTGCATGTGGGCCATGTATTGGGCCTTAAGCATGATTTGGGCCTAGGCGTTGACCCAAGCTATAAGCCTTGTTGGGATCACATCAGGCTTAGTGGGGAGTTTAGGGAAAAAATGAAATTTGTGGCTTTTGACATATGGTTGTTGTAATGCCCTCCATATCTCCCCAAATGAGTGTTATAAAGTCTTGGTGCAAAAAAAATTTTGATTTCGGTGAGGTTTTGCACTTGGCCAAGTTTGGTGGTGTGGGACAACTTAACTAGATGGTTTGGTGGGGAGTTTTGGAAAAAAATGAAATTCGTGGTTTTTGAGATATGGTGGTTGGAATGGCCAACAAATGCCCCCAAATGAGTGTCATAAAAGTATTGGTGCACAAAAGTTTTGAGTTCGGTGGATTTTGCGCATGGCCAAGTTGGTGGTGTGGCACGACTTATTATTTAAGTACTATCACTAAATATTTTACACCAAAATAATAAATATAACATAAATAACCATAAGTTATTTATTCATTTATTTGTGTAAAATATTAATATGTGCATTTATTTAATTAATGTATTATATAATAAATACCGTAAAACCTTACCTATCATATCTCCAAAATACCGCTTTTTCTTTTTTAATTCTACGCGCATATGCAAAAACCTCTTGTTCATAACTTTTATTTAACATGCAGTATTTACTCTCACAATAACTATTATCATAAAAGAAAACATAAAGTTAATTTTCACATAATATATATAGAATTATTGTATGAATATTATGATTTTTTTTATCAATAAATGATAGTTTATTTTGTGGTGAAAGGAGTTGAATCTATCATCTCTCACCCTCTTTATTAAAGATTTTTAAATAGTTGTGTATTTCCTATATCTATAACAATATATAAAGAAGATTCTATTTTTTGTGTCCACATCTCATACTACCAATTTTACCTTTTATAATATAGGCTTAAATACCTTTTTGGTCCTTATTTTCGTAGTGTTTGTTGCGGATGGTCCTCATTTTGACAGAATGTTTAAAATGGTCATCATTTTTACCCAATGTTTAAAATGATCCTTATTTTTGTAATTCGTGTTTTATTTGGTCCTTTTTTGTAACGTCGTTTAAATCATTAATGGAGCACTATACAGGTGGCACGGTTTGTATTAGGGTATGTTACGTGTATGTGCTAATGGTAATTAGATATTTGGGGATAAATAAGTGACCTAGGATTTTGGTAAGGAATGTTTGGGCAGTTGTTGAGTTTTGACAATCTTGTTCCTCCATTCCCAATTGGTGTTGCTGCAATCTTCTTCTACCTGCAATCCCATTATATAGGTATGTTACGGTCTCAATCTTCTTCCTTTACCTCTGGTTGTAATCGTTGGAGGCAATTGTGTTGTATCACTTCGTGCACTTTGGTGGTTCAACGAGAAATTGATTAACTCCGATTTGTAGTGGATGAGCAGACTGCAACACCTGTTGAGACTGCACTAGATGCCCAAACTGTTGAGAATGCACCAACGGTTGAGAATGCACCAACTACTGAGAATGCAACAACTGCTGAAACTCAAACAACTCAACCACCAAGGAATGAAGTGGAGAATCAAGCAGCACCACTACTAACACCAAATGAACCATCTCAGTAGTTTAGGATGAAATTACATATTAGGAGGAGGCCATGATAGCAGCTACAGACGTCTTAGTTATTTTTTGGAATTTCTGATGTAGAATTCATTATTGATGTACTGCATTTTGACTTTCCTTAAACTTCTTTCAAATTCACTTTTGTGAAACATTGATGTAGCGCATTTTGATGAGGACGAATTAACGTTATGAATTTAACTTCTTTCAGATTTAGATCAATTTAATTTTTTCCAAGCTTAGATCAATATCACTTACTTCAATGCTCAGATTAAGATGTCATTTTGAACATGTTGGGACTAATATCAACATAATCAAACTAATTGATTTCTTCGTTTAACAATAGTACAAAACAAATTGGACTTTAAAAGATTACACATAATAACAATACGAATAATACAATAACAACACAAGTGAACCCTATTACTAACGGCGGAGGAACTCCAAAGCAGCGGCGTCGTTGTTCGAATAGCGGAGAACGGCTCCGTGAATGGTGGCACGATTCGCGAAGGTGGAGGAGTAGCTGCGTTGAACGAAGAGCGGCAGCGCGAAGAGGGTGAGCGCGAAGGAGAGGAGTGGCTGCGCGGAGGAGCGCCTGCTCGACGCCTGCGCGGAGGAGTGGTTGCGTGGAGGAGCGACCACGCGAGGAGAACTTGCGGTGTTGTGCGGTGGCCGTGCGGTGCTGGTGTGGAGCGCCTGCGCGGAGGAGTTGTTGCATGGAGGAGCGGCCGCGCGAGGAGAACCTGCGGTGTTGTGCGGTGGCCGTGCGGTGCTGGTGTGGTGCGGTGGCCGTGCTGTGCTGGTGTGGTGCGGTGGCCGTGCGGTGCTGGTGTGGGGCAGTGGCCGTGCGGTGCTGTTGTGGTGTGGTGTGGTGGTTAGGAACGAAGAGCGAAGAGAATGCAAAGAGAATGAAGAAAGCGCGAAGACGAAAAGGAGAAATGAGGGGGAAACCCCTGCTGAGAAAAATAATGCGTACTACATCGGTTAAACGTGGGAACCGATGTAGTATAACTGCTCTGTGCAGAAAACCTATTTTTTTTTTAATTTTTTTTTTAAAAATGGGTATTACATCAGATGTGTTGAGGAACCGATGTAATATAGTTCGCAGAAATTTCAAAAATGCCACCGGGCACTGTACTAGATCATTTTTCGTGTAACTGATGTAATATCTTGTTGTAATATACCATTTTTGCACTAGTGCATGCATCAAATCAATATAAAAATACTATAATAATTTTTAATTTATAATTTTAGTATTCACATCACTATGTAACAAGTCTTTAGCAACAAATCTAAATGTTAATCGACATTGTCATGTTTTTATTTTGTTTATTTTTATTTTTATTGGTATTTTTATTATTTTATTTTCAAATAATCAACTATTTATTAAATAATTTTGAAAAGGATAAATATTTTATTTATATTTTGCAGATAAGTGAAAATCTCATAAAATTTGAAAAATATATAAAAAATATTAAAATCTCAAAAAATGAAAGATATATTTAACTACAAATTTTAAGTCTAGTTTAGTTCTGAAATATCTATAAATAAAAGAGATTTGGCAGAGGTCAAATTCAACGATCTCCATGTAGAAAAAGAAATCCCTTACAATTTATTTAAATACAAATTTTAGACCTAGTTCAGAAAAATCTATAAGTAAAAGGTTTAACAAAGGTCAAAATCAAAAACCTTTAAGTAGAAAAGAAACCCCAAGGACCAGTAGCCTTTGCACGTTGATTGTTGTTCTTAGTGAGGCTTGAAGGTTATAAACCCTTGCTGAAGTTTTATTTCTTTCAATGCGGGATTTCCCCCCACATAGGCATTGAGTGTTGATTTGCTATATAGCTTCTCTGCTCTACCTATTGAAGTTCATTCATACATGGTAGTATTTTCCCTAAGGTTTGCCCATTTTGTGAGCCCTCTAAGATTGTGATGAAAGATCTTTGTTTTGTGCAGGTGTTAGGTTTTAAAGAAAAGTTAAGTAAGTTGTGTAGAATTGTGTTAAAATGATAGAATATAGAAGAGGTTTTTTTTTATGTCATAATTCTTTTATAGTTTTTTATTTGTTTTTTTAGTTTGTTTTTCTATGTTTTAAACCGTATTTCGAAAGGTTAAACTACTTTAAATATTTCATATTTTATATTTCTTTTTGTCGACATAAAAGAAGCTACTAACTTTGAGTCATAGCAAGGATGAGGAAACAAGGGAATACATTAAATAGTATAATAACAACTCTACAAAACTTTATTATTAACACTTCTTTGATGGAAACATATGCAACAGAGTTGTAGAATTTTAAAAATATTATTAGTAAGTGTATAAATGAAAATAAAAATAGACTGTATCTATCATTTGATAAAAGTCGCCCTAGGGTTTTTACCCATTCAAAAGCTAGTAAAAAAAAGGAAATAGAATAATGATTTTACAAAAGTTACCCAATTATTGAAAAACTAAAATTACACTTATTAACTAAACAGAAAACATAATAGATAAAGCATTAGAAATTAAAATGACACTTGATTTTTCTTCTTTACAAGATAATTATCATGGGAATAAAATTGTAGTATTACATTGAAAAGTTAAAATTACATTTTTTCAAAATTTCTTTCTTCTTCTAGAATAAATTTTACAAATCATCAACAAAATGTTTCTCTTATTCTTCATTAACCTATTCCATGGTAGCTCTTACCAATCTTCTTTCATCTTTGTTTGTCTTCGATCTCCTTTGAACCCACATTTCATCCTAAAGATAAGCATCACATTCTGCATTCCCTTTTCCAGATTCTACAAACAATTCTTTGTATGTTGCATTGAAAATTATATATGGAACCTCTTCAGGCTCAACTATTAGCATCTAGAAATTAACTTTTGAACATCTGCAATATTTTGAAATGTTCATCTCTTTTGTTGGTCCTTCCTACAACATAATGATTAAGAGTGACATTAGAAAATAATCATCACTTTCATATAATTTGATACATTTTGTATACCTCTTATTGTGTGAATAAATGAATATGTATTGAATTTTGTAAACAGGAAGTTTATATATTCAATGTAGAGGAAGAACAATGTGTACACATATTATGTAAACCAGTTTAAATACTCCAAATATTTTATTATCATTTATTGTTGATAGAAAAAACTAAATATAAACAAGTCGAAGAGAAAACCAAAATTATACGTAGAGACTAACAAAGGTTTTTGAATAAGATTGACTAGAAATAAAATACCTTTGGTATTTCCTTGATTTGATTTTGAGATCAATATCACCCCTTCTTCGTTTTCTTTATTTATAGGCACATGGCCGGTCGAAGAGAAAATGAAACAAAGATAAAATGCAAATGTAGCTTGGAGAAGAAGCTTGATTGGAGACCATGTGATGTAGTAGATGAGTCTTGATGATGCCAAGTGGCATATCATACTCTCCTTGCCCAAGTCACATGCACCATGCTTCCATCACATTCTCCTTGCTTAGTTCATGCTTTGCTTGCATCCAAATGGAGAGTCACTCAAGCAATTCTCGGCCAAAGGTAGCAAATTGGGCTCGGCCCAATTGATCCCAAAAAGTATTCTAGCTTTTATTGAAAGCAAAGCCTAAACAATGGCCCAATTTAAATCTAGACTACTTTCTTCATGCATCATCTCATATTTTAGAGATTTCTTTAGCTCATGTGAATAACGTAAAAAGCCCATGATTGACTTGGTCATCTTGTGAGAGGCCCATGTGAATTTTTCTCATCATGCTTCTAGTGATTGGGCCTTGATATGGGCTTGGGCTTGTTGGGGTCACATCAGATGGCCTACAAATATCCCCAAATGAGTGCCATAGAAGTCTTGGTGAAAAAAAGTTTTACGTTCGGTGGGTTTTGCACTTGGCCAAGTTTGGCGATGTCGCATGGCTTAGCTAGATGGGTTAGTGGGAAGTTTTGGGAAAAAGTTAAATTCGTGGTTTTTTAGATTTCGTTGTTGCAAAAGGCCTCCAAATGTTCCCAAATGAGTACCATAAAAGTCTTGGGGCACAAAAGTTTTGAGTTCGGTGGGTTTTGCACTTAGCCAAGTTTGGCGGCGTGGCATAGCTTAGCTAGATGGGTTAGTGGGAAGTTTTGGAAAAAAATGAAATTCATGGTTTTTGAGATATGATGGTTTGAAAGGCCTCCAAATGTCCCCTAATGAGTGCCATAAAAGTCTTGGTGCACAAAAGTGTTTAGTTCAGTGGGTTTTGCAGTTGGCCAAGTTTGTTGTTGTGGCACAGCTTAGCCAAATGGCTTGGTAGGTAGTTTCGGGAAAAAAAAAAATTCGTGGTTTTTGAGATATGGTGTTTCGAAATTCTTAAAAATATCCGTAAATGAGTGCCATAAAAGTCTTGGTGAAAAAAAGTTCTCATATCGGTGAGTTTTGCACTTGTCCAAGTTTGGCGGTGTGGCATGACTTAACTAGATGGGTTAGAGGGAAGTTTTGGAAAAAAATTAAATTCGTGGTTTTTGAGATTCTGTTGTTGGAAAGGCCTTCAAATGTCCCTAAATGAGTACCATAAAAGTCTTGGGGCACAAAAGTTTTGAGTTCGGTGGGATTTGCACTTGGCCAAGTTTGTCGATGTGGCACGACTTAGCTAGATGGCTTGGTGGGGTGTTTTGGAAAAAAACGAAATTTGTGGTTTTTGAGATATGGTGGTTTAAAAGGCCTCTAAGTGTCCCCAAATGAGTGCCATAAAAGTCTTGGTGCACAAAATTGTTTAGTTCAGTGGGTTTTGCAGTTGAACAAGTTTGTTGTTGTGGAACGACTTAGCCAAATAGCTTGGTAGGGAGTTTTGGGAAAACTTGAAATTCATGGTTTTTGAGATATAGTGGTTGGGATGGCCAAAAAATATCCCCAAATGAGTGCCATAAAAGTATTGGTGAAAAAAAGTTCTGAGTTTGGTGGGTTTTGCACTTGGCCAAGTTTGGCAGTGTGGCATGACTTAGCTAGATGGATTAGTGGGAAGTTTTTGGAAAAAATTAAATTCGTGGTTTTTGAGATTTGGTTGTTGGAAAGGCCTCCAAATGTCCCCAAATAAGTACCATAAAAGTCTTGGGGTACAAAAGTTTTTAGTTCGGTGGATTTGCACTTGGCAAAGTTTGTCGGTGTAGCATGACTTAGCTAGATGGCTTGGTGGGGTGTTTTGGAAAAAATGAAATTCGTGGTTTTTGAGATATGATGGTTTGAAAGGCCTCCAAATGTCCCCTAATGAGTGCCATAAAAGTCTTGGTGCACAAAAGTGTTTAGTTCAGTGGGTTTTGCAGTTGGCCAAGTTTGTTGTTGTGGCACAGCTTAGCCAAATGGCTTGGTAGGTAGTTTCGGGAAAAAAAAAAATTCGTGGTTTTTGAGATATGGTGTTTCGAAATTCTTAAAAATATCCGTAAATGAGTGCCATAAAAGTCTTGGTGAAAAAAAGTTCTCATATCGGTGAGTTTTGCACTTGTCCAAGTTTGGCGGTGTGGCATGACTTAACTAGATGGGTTAGAGGGAAGTTTTGGAAAAAAATTAAATTCGTGGTTTTTGAGATTCTGTTGTTGGAAAGGCCTTCAAATGTCCCTAAATGAGTACCATAAAAGTCTTGGGGCACAAAAGTTTTGAGTTCGGTGGGATTTGCACTTGGCCAAGTTTGTCGATGTGGCACGACTTAGCTAGATGGCTTGGTGGGGTGTTTTGGAAAAAAACGAAATTTGTGGTTTTTGAGATATGGTGGTTTAAAAGGCCTCTAAGTGTCCCCAAATGAGTGCCATAAAAGTCTTGGTGCACAAAATTGTTTAGTTCAGTGGGTTTTGCAGTTGAACAAGTTTGTTGTTGTGGAACGACTTAGCCAAATAGCTTGGTAGGGAGTTTTGGGAAAACTTGAAATTCATGGTTTTTGAGATATAGTGGTTGGGATGGCCAAAAAATATCCCCAAATGAGTGCCATAAAAGTATTGGTGAAAAAAAGTTCTGAGTTTGGTGGGTTTTGCACTTGGCCAAGTTTGGCAGTGTGGCATGACTTAGCTAGATGGATTAGTGGGAAGTTTTTGGAAAAAATTAAATTCGTGATTTTTGAGATTTGGTTGTTGGAAAGGCCTCCAAATGTCCTCAAATAAGTACCATAAAAGTCTTGGGGTACAAAAGTTTTTAGTTCGGTGGGATTTGCACTTGGCAAAGTTTGTCGGTGTAGCATGACTTAGCTAGATGGCTTGGTGGGGTGTTTTGGAAAAAATGAAATTCATGGTTTTTGAGATATGATGGTTTGAAAGGCCTCCAAATGTCCCCTAATGAGTGCCATAAAAGTCTTGGTGCACAAAAGTGTTTAGTTCAGTGGGTTTTGCACATGGACAAGTTTGCTGTTGTGGCAAGGCTTAGCCAAATGACTTGGTAGGGAGTTTTGGGAAAAACCGAGAGTCGTGGTTTTTGAGATATGGTGTGGATGGGATGGCCAACAAATATCCCCAAATGAGTGCCATAGAAGACTTGGTGAAAAAAAGTTTTGAGTTCGGTGGGTTTTCACTTGGTCAAGTTTGATGGTGTGGCATGGCTTACCTAAATGTGTTAGTGGGAAGTTTTAGGAAAAAAATTAAATTCGTGGTTTTTGAGATTTGCTTATTGGAACGACCTCCAAATGTCCCCAAATGAGTACCATAAAAGTCTTGTGGCACAAAAATTTTTAGTTCGGTGGGATTTGCACTTGACAAAGTTTGTCGGTGTAGCATGACTTAGCTAGATGGCTTGGTGGGGTGTTTTGGAAAAAAATGAAATTCGTGGTTTTTGAGATATGATGGTTTGAAAGGCCTCCAAGTGTCCCCTAATGAGTGCCATAAAAGTCTTGGTGCACAAAAGTGTTTAGGTCAATGGGTTTTGCACTTGGACAAGTTTGTTGTTGTGGCACGGCTTAGCCAAATGACTTGGTAGGGAGTTTTAGGAAAAACTGAAATTCGTGGTTTTTGAGATATGGTGTGGTTGGGATGGTCAACAAATATCCCCAAATGAGTGCTATAGAAGACTTGGTGAAAAAAGTTTTGAGTTCGATGGGTTTTCACTGGGCCAAGTTTGGCGGTGTGGCATGACTTACCTAGATGTCTTAGTGGGAAGTTTTAGGAAAAAAATTAAATTCGTGGATTTTGAGATATGGTGGTTGTGATGGCCAACAAATATCCCCAAATGAGTACCATAAAAGTCTTGGTACAGAAAATGTTTGAGTTCGATGACATTTGCACTTGGCCAAGTTTGTTGACGTGGCACAACTTAGCTAGATGGCTTGGTGTGGTGCTTTGGAATAAAAGAAATTTATGGCTTTTGAAATATGGTGGTTTGAAAGGCCTCCAAATATCCCCAAATGAGTGCCATAAAAGTCTTGGTGCACAAAAGTTTTGAGTTCAGTGGGTTTTGCACTTGGTCAAGTATGTCGTTGTGGCACAACTTAGCCAAATGGCTTGGTAGGGAGTTTTGGGAAAAAAATTAAATTCGTGGTTTGTGAGATATGGTGGTTGGGATGGCCTACAAATACCCCCAAATGAGTGCCATAAAAGTCTTCGTGCACAAAAGTTGAGTTCGGTAGGTTTTGCACTTGGCCAAGTTTGTCGGTGTGGCACGACTTAGCCAAATGGCTTGGTAGGGAGTTTTGGGAAAAAATCAAATTTGTGGTTTTTGAGATATGGTGGTTGGGATGGCCTATAAATGGCCCCAAATGAGTGCCATAAAAGTCTTGGTGCACAAAAGTTTTGAGTTCGGAGATTTTTGTATTTGGCCAAGTTTAGCGGTGTGGCACGGGTTAACTAGATGGGTTAGTGCGAAGTTTTGGGAAAGAATGAAATTTGTGGTCTTTGAGATTTGGTTGTTGGAAAGGCCTCTTAATACCCCAAATGAGTACCATAAAAGTCTTGGTGGACAAAAGTTTTGAGTTCGGTGGGATTTGCACTTGGCCAAGTTTGGCAATGTAGCACGGCTTAGCTAGATGGCTAGGTGGGAAGTTTTGGAAAAAAAATGAAATTCGTGGTTTTTGAGATATGGTAGTTGGGATGGCCTCCAAATGTCCCCAAATGAGTACCATAAAAGTCTTGGTGCACAAAAGTTTTGAGTTTTGTGAGTTTTGCACTTGGCCAAGTTGGTCGGTGTGGGACAGCTTAACTAGATGGCTTAGTTGGGAGTTTTGGAAAAAAATGAAATTCGTGATTTTTTACATATGGTTTTTGTAATGCCCTCCATATCTCCCCAAATGAGTGTCATAAAAGTCTTGGTGCACAAAAGTTTTGAGTTCGATGGGTGTTGCACTTGTCCAAGTTTTGTGGTGTGGGATGGCTTAACTAGATGGTTTGGTGGGAAGTTTTGGGGAAAAATGAAATTCGTGGTTTTAGAGATATGGTGGTTGGAATGGCTGACAAATTCCCCCAATGAGTGCCATAAAAGTATTGATGCACAAAAGTTTTGAGTTCGGTGAGTTTTGCAAATGGCCAAGTTGGTCGGTGTGGCACGGCTTAGATAGATACTTGGTGGGGAATTTTGTGAAAAAAAATGAAATTCATGGTTTTTGAGATATGGTCTTGGAAAGGCCTCTAAATGTCCCCAAAAGTTTTTAGTTAGATGGATTTTGCACTTTGTCAAGTTGGTTAGTGTGTCGCGACTAGATAGATTGGTGTCAAAATTGGTCAATTTCAATACCATGGGCAAACAAAATGAAATTTGGTGGAGAGGTTCCTTATGTTGTTAAGTAGTGGACTTGAAAACATGAGGTCGAAATTCGGACTCAACATGTGCTTTTCGATTTTTCTCGATTTTACGCATACAAAGGAACTAAAAAAAATAAAACAAATTGTTCCCTTATTAGAAAAATCATGAAATTTGGTGAACAAGGAGATACTATTTTTCTAAGAATTACTACAAAAAATCGCATCAAAATTCAGAGTGTAGCTCAAAATATGGACTTATGTCTACTAAAAAAAAGTATATACTTGTACAAATTTGCCTTTTGCATATTAACCTCTTATAGGGGGGAGTGCTCATTGAGCCGACCAACTCTACACTGGTTGGTTTTAAAGGGAGCGTGATAAGGCCTCCCCTCTCACGTGGTACGTGCGTTAACATGTTACTCATGGCACGTTTAGCCTCTTCATAATTGTTGAGCTTTTTAACACCCGATCGTCACTGACCCTTGGTGCAGCTTAGCAAGCTAGTCCCTAGGATATTGTGGAAAATTATTTTCATGCCTAGCGATGCAGACTTTGCGTCATTTGATGTTTCCATTTTCTTGCTTGCTCATGGCAGGTGGGGGGTGGACCGTCTTGTGGTGTGGTGACTTGCGAACGTGAGGGTGTGTGAGTTGTGATGGAGATGTACCTGCTAGCAGGCTCCATGCCTTGCATATCGAATGGTTGATAGAGGTCGTACCCCACCAAATTAAAACATATTAAATGCAGTACATGAAAGTGAACCAAGTCGTCTCCCAACGACCAATATTTTCATTCAAAGCGAATTTTCCAGATGAACACAACAATAAAACACAGGGGGGGTTTGGCAGATTCACTCAACTTTGCTAAATTCTAACAAAAACACCAAAACTGAATTAAACACAGAATTCAAAATGTACTGGTTCCTTGATTCCACTGAAAATCCACCAATCACAGGTAACTAAATCAATTCTCTTATCCAATTTACTCTCATGAAATCTGAATTAATCAACTATGTAAAAATTAACACAGCTTCATTATGCCATTAAGCATAGCACACATCCTTCTTTCAATTTCACACACTCACACACAGATTAAGCAACTGTGGCCAAAACCCGAACTCACTAAGCATGACAAGGATTCTGA
>Ga0214543_1011810_pt1 | contig 12017 bp, 6 predicted proteins | sample CNSS2metaG_FD_160094 | JGI IMG/M metagenome (GOLD analysis project Ga0214543, IMG submission 160094) | Root nodule microbial communities from cowpea collected in UCLA plant growth center, Los Angeles, California, USA - CNSS2 | ecosystem: Host-associated > Plants > Roots > Nodule | place: USA...
GTTTCTAAATAAAATCAAAGTAAAGTCTCAATTTAATTTAAAAACCTTTTAACTCATATGATTAGCATGCATGTAGATTTAAAATCATTATTTTCTATTCGATTAAGAAGCAAAGGACATAGATAAAAAAAAACCACAATAATAATCAAAATAACAAACACATAAATTCATCTAACCTCAGAATCTAGTTAAGAAATTATAGTGGAATCAACCCTTAAAGCTTAGCCCTCCATGGCTTTGATGGAATACATGATATATGATGAAGGAAAGAAAATAAAAGAAAACAGAGAATGAGAGATGTGATGGATGACGGTGTCTGCCAAAACCAGAGAGTTCTAAGTGTCTCAATTGTAAGTTCCGTTCTTCTGCTCCCTTAAGTCTCTTTATATAGGCTTCAACTGGACTTTGGGCTTTATCTGTCGGTTGCTAAAATCTTTTATTTTTATTTAAGTAATTAGCAACTTAATTTCTGTCCAATTTCCAATTTTGCCCCTCTTATTTAATCATTTTTGTAGTTTTGACCAGAGTTGACTAGTGGCTTTGACCAGTTGACCAGTTGACTAGTTTGACCAGTTTGACTGCCCTATCAGATGTTGACACGTGGTAGTGCATTTTCTCTCTCCAGAATTAGGGTTTCTACAGGTGCAATGGAAATGGAGATGGGAATGACGGCTGCTCCTCTACTGCTGGCGCTGGCTCGTCCACGGTGGTGCTACTACGACGTCGCTGGTGCTGCGACTCTGCTCTGTTCTTCTTCTCCGATCTGGTGCACGGTGTGCGACGGAGAAGGCACTGTGCGTCCAGGTGCGTGAATGGCTCTAGCGAGGGTTGCGCATTCACGGCGCGGTGGTGTTGTTCGTGTTTCCGGCGTGGTGCAGATGCGAACTGCTGCGGTGCAGATGAAGCGCGAGATGGTGGTGCGTGGTTCGTAACGGTGGCTTGAAGTTGCAAGTTGGTGGTGTTCGCTGCTGGTGCATTGAAGATGATGGAGAGAAGATGGAGGTGCTGCGCGTCAAGTGTGGTGGTCGGAGGCGCGCTGTAGTTGTGGACGGAGATGGTGGCTCACGGTGGTGCGAGGTTCAGATGCGGTGGTGGTGTTGGCAGATCTGTGGTGGCTGTCGTGACTGGTGCGTCGCTGTCATGGTGGTTGCCGGCAATGGTGGGTCATGGTGGCGGGTAGGGTTTGAGGAGAAGTAGGGTTTCTGTTTTGGAGATGAGGATGTTGATGTGGTAGCCTTCCATTGGACAACTTTTTAGTGCAAGGATTGTTGCCACGTGGCTTGTTCTGGTTGGCCAATTTTAAAAGTTGGGGATTGCCACATGGCATGATCTGGTTGAGTGGAGTTTAAGTGGTAGGAGGGGTGCAACTTAGTGAAAACTAGGGGTGCAGAACAGGTTTTTGGTGGTCCACTTTAGAAGGAGTGTGCAAATAAAATTTGGGGGTGCATTTAGCTCCTGATTTATTCTTTTCCAGAATTTTCTGATTTTGGACTTATTTTGTAATTTTGAATATTTTAAAACACTATTAATGACCAAAAATAAATTCCAGCTGCATTAACAAACGTTAGAATATCCAATAATATTTTATGCAACTAAAATCAATTTTTACGCTACTTTTACCAAACTTACTCAATAAATCCAATAATCACAAATCCTAATTAAATCAATCTTTAAGGACAGAAAATTCAATTAAATTCCCAAATTTAAATATTAAATGAGGGCAAAAATTTGAACTCATCACTCCCCTTTTGAATGTCTGGTACTACTATTTTGTCTTTGGCAAATATGTCTTATTGTTGCTATAACACCCCATCAAGGATGTCACAACCTCTTATAAAAAAGATAAGAAAAAAAATCCAAAATTTAACTTAGATAGAATCATATAAAATGAATCTTAAACAAAACCTTTATTTCCCACTAAAAAAATACTCTAAATAAAATCCCTGGTACTTCTCCTAAAACTTTTTCATCTTCGTCAACATCTACACTAACATATGCTCCCGTATAAAGATACGATCGTCGCAGTCAAACACAAACAATGCAAGAGAGAGTTAACAAAAGAAAAACAAACATCATAATCACAAACACACATAAGTAATAAAGTACAATCACTTACCCAACCTTACATAACTAGAGTGTCTCTAAACATCATGCAACAAGTTGGTTGTCCTACCTTTCCTTAGTCACCACAAATATTCAGATTTCCAACCAATAAAAAGATTCAACGGATTTCACTTTTATAAATTATTTATTAAAATGTAATAATTTGTATTTCTAATTTAAATTTATATTAAAAGTCATATATCATAAAACATTAAATCAATATATTATAAAACACCAAACCATAAAATCCACTCTCATATATCTTTGTCATCGCCTACATTCATAAAATATGCCAACACAATTACCAAAACTTAGTTTAGCCTCAACCAACATTTTAGAAAGCACATTAACCCACCACAGGTTTAGCTGCCCAAAGCATAAAATAGACAAGGATACAACCCCACCGGGGGTCAGCTGCTTCCATTTCAAAAAAAAAATTAATCATCCTTCATAAATGAAATTCATGCTTAATCTTCCATTGAATAAGGTTTTGAAGTTGATTTTTGGTTTAAAATAAGATTTTGAAATTCAGAGTCATGGTTTAACATTGAATATATTATGTATGTTTTGTGAAACAGAAAGCAATGGACCATTGAAAAGGGTAGAGAGAAAAGTATGTGAAGTGAAGTTATAAAGTGTGTGAAGTGAAGTTGTATGACTATTGTGAAATTGATAATTTGATTTATGTTCTTCTTTTCAATCCTTTCCTAGAGTTTATATATTATTTACTTTAAACAATAATGCTTGAATTTTAATTAGTATATACGTCAATATATAGTGCAATGTTTACTTTTGCTCTTATCCATATTAATTATTATAAATAAAATTGAAACAAATTTACATGTAATAAACTTTTACAAAAAACATGTAAATATATATTGCAATTTGTTTCATTTTTAAATTTATGTATTTCATTTTAATTTTTCACTTATTTTTCTAAAATTCATGTCTTTTATTCTTTTGGAATTCAAGTTTATTTGAAATATCTTAATAGAACCGGAGATCAAAATTGGGACTTTGTTAACTCTATCAAAGTTGAAACTTTGTCAACTCCACTAAAATTAGAATTTTATCATCTCTTTAATTAATATAAACTAGTGTTATTTTTCATTGTGTCATATATTAAACATAAAATCGTGATATTTTTCGTTCAAAACTTTACAAAAAATTAATATTTTTCGTTCAAAAATAATATTCATAAGTTTTTAATGAAATAGATTCACTTGAATAAGACATTACTAGAAATTCTCATATTACATGAGATTTTTCTTGCAAATTTATTAAAAAGATTTGCAAGAAAATACTTTTTTCAAAAATAATATTCATAAGTATTTCCTTCGTGGGTAATTATTTCTTACAAAATTATAAAATTTGTAAGTATTTTCTACAAAATTTGTTGCGAAAAGTGTTTTATATAAAATATTTTGCAAAAAAGATGGTAGCAATTTCTTACAAATTTTTTTTCATAACAAAATTTGTAAATATTTCCTACAAAAAAAATTAAAACAAAATTTACAGAAAATATGAGTTTTTTAGTAATGAGACTATATATATATTGATTCATAAATGTGTTAATATGTGTGCACATATGAACCATCCATCACAAACATGGCACCAAAACGATTGCATGCCATAATGTTTAGGTATATATGCATAACATCGTACAATTGAAATCAAAACAAATTTTGAAACTTTCCATTTGTCAAAAAATATTATTGCACATGATATGTCTATTAATTGAAAGGATTATATTGTAAATTCAAATAATACAATCGTGATTTAAAAGCTTTCACATCCCAAATTTACTTTCAGTTTCCCAAATTAGTCCAAAAACTGTGAGAAACATGATCAATTTATTCTTCAAAACCACAATATACTACTTTAGCTCACAATATACAAAACCATGAAACTTGACATTTTAATTTCCAAAATCACAATTTCATAAACTTTGAAATTTTATATATCCAAGAAGAGATTGATTGGCTAGTTATTAATTTATGTTTGGCATTTCTTGGAAGTAAAAACTATATAATGATATAATAAAAATCGAAGAATGAAATTGTACACAAAATTCTCACATTGAATAAAAACATAAAAGAGAATGGGGTTGTGGCCTAGGACGATGAGACTCAATCCTATCAAAATCTTCAAAGTAATCATTGGAATCCTTGTTGAAATCATTGTAGTAGTTCAAGGGCACATGCTATGAGGTGATTTTTCTTTAGCAAGTATATTGAGTCGATGTAATAAACCTAACAAGTCTCATATTCATGAGGACTTTGATTCCCTGTTCCACCTATATTTCCTAGGGTATCCATTTCCTATGTTTGTCCTTGTTGAATTGAAATGGACGTGGGTGACTCTTATTGTTGTTGTCTTTCCTTATCTACATACTTTTATAATCTTGTTTTATTATTATTTCTCCTTTTTGTTTTCTCTATCTCAGAATAAAGAAGCAAATTTTCAACCAATTTTTTACCCCGTATACAATAAGTAAATACAAGGAAAGTAAGCACGGAAAGATCAAATCAACACTGTAATTAAAAACTAATAAATATGTACAAGGATTCGCAGGAAAATCTGAAACTAATTAAGACTACCAAATATTTTGGCATAAGTCCCTAGCAACTGTTTTATTAAGGATTAGCAAGAGCATAATTGCGAGAAGTTATGTATGGATTAACGAGAACATAATCGTGATAAATTACCTACAAATTAGTGTGAACACAATTCAGACAAATTAACTATAGATTAGCGAGAACAGAATTGCAACAAATAAGTTATAGATTAGCGAGAACAAAACTACGACAAGTAAGCTACAAATTTGAGAGAGTTGTGTTTTCAAATATTAGCTACAAACTTATATGAGCAAAGTTGCGAGATAGTACCTACAGATTAGATAGGAATTATAAAACTTTCTCACTTCAGTTAGCGAGGGATGAGTGAGGAACTAGTTAGAAAATAGTGTAAGATTGTCTCTTTCTCTCTACTTAGCTACCTATATTTAGCTAGGAAACATTTTGTAGCAATTTGATAGTTAATTTGTCGTAAAAATTGTTATTAAAGGATTAGCTACAAAATAGCTAAGAAATTTTTTGTAGTTAATATGCAATTTTTTTGGAATGATTAGGTGGTGGTTTTTCTTTAAAAATTATACTGAGTTGACGTAATAAACTCAACAACAGGCACCAATTCCATGAGGACTTGTGAAAAAGTTTACATTTGTTATAATATTTTATTAAATTTTATAAAAAATACAAAAATATGAATTTTCATATTTCTTTTTCTTTATAAATTTATGTATCTCAGTTTCAATTTTTTCCCATTTTACATTTGGGACATTATTGGTTTAACTAGGTATTTTTTTTTTCAATTGATGTTAACAATAACATCAATAATATAAAGTTTCATTTTTCATTCATCCAAATTATCTTTTATAAAAGGAGTTGGAACATGCTAACACATAACTATAATTTATCACACTTAAATATTTAAATTTTATTAAAATAATACTTTAAAAGATTTCATTTTTTTCCTTAAATTTATGTCATTTATAGTTTTTCTTTTTGAATATCATTAAAATGATTTACAACTAAAATGGGAACTTTATTCTTTTTTCTTATGAATATTTGATGTCATGAACAATATTAGATACAATAACAAATGAATTCAGAGGGATACATCAATTTTACTTATAAATAAATGTTAATTACCATATTTAATAAATATAACATAATGATTATTTTCAACATAAAAATCAATTATACATTTAATAGGTAATTGTTAAAAAAGTATTTATTAATACAGTATTTAGTCATTAGAGTAAGTATAGAAATTGAAATAGATACATTATTAGTATAATTTAAATTAAAAAATTTAAATATACATACATTAATTTATTTATGCTTAATAATTAAATTTTGAAATATTTAAACTGGAAATATCCATCAATATAATATAAATACATACATACATTAATGATAAAATTAATAATATGTATAAAAAAATTAAATGGCTATTAATTCCATAAAAACATACATACACACACACATCTATATATGCGAGAAGGAGTAGAGTGTTTGAAAATAACATTAAGAGAAAGAAGATGAAAGTGTCTTTGGTTTTGCTCCTTCTAATTGTTGTTTCCATTGAGATTGGTATGTGATTTAAGGTTTTGAAGTTGACTTTTGGTTTAAAATAAGTTTGTGAAGTTGAGACTCATGGTTTAAAATTGAATATGTTATGTATGTTTTGTGAAACAGAAAGCAATGGACCATTGAAAATGATAGAGGGAAAGGTGTGTGAAGTGAAGCTATATGACTATTGTGAAATTGATAATTGCATGGTTGATTGCCCAAAGAAATATGGAGGAGGAGCAAGTGCTCATTGTAGCCTCACCGGGGAGTGTTTATGCGATTATCCATGCTGAGGTGCTTTTAAGCTTCTTTTCCAACATTTTCTATGATTGTGTAGGGAATTAAGTCACTAATTGTTCCTTTAATGTTCGATTCAAACGAAATAAAAATATTCTCTTATCATTATATTTATTTATGTTCTTCTTCTTGATCTTTTTCCCTGAATTTATATATTGTTTACTTCAGACAATAACACTTGAATTTTAGTTATAATATATGCCAATATATAATGTTGTGTTTACTTTTGCTCTTATCCCTATTATTTATTGTAATAAAATTGAAACAACTTTAGACCTAATAAAATTTTATAAAAAATGTAAATAAATTTTGTAACTTTTTTCCTTTATTAAATTTTTGTATTTCATTTTAATTTTTCACATTCAATTTCTATTGAAATACCTTAATATAATCGGCTCTATCAGAATTGAAACTGTGTCAACTCCACTAAAATTATAATTTTATCATTTTTTTAATCAATTTTAATAAAGGTCATATTAATTTTTATTTTTTATAACGAATAATGTTTTTTAATATAAACTAGTGTTTTATTTTATTGTGTCATACATTAAACATAAAATTTTGATTTTTTTGGTTCAGACCTAACATAATATTTTTTGTTCAAAAGTAATATTCTTATGTTTTTTATGAAATAGATTCACTTGAATGAATGAATAAATAAATAAATATATATATATATATATATATATATATATATTTTTTTTTTTAATCATAAAAGTGTGGTGTTTTTCAATTATAGAATCGTGAATTGTTCTACAATTGAATTTTAGTTTTGTGTGTAGAGTTAGAGTAGGAACTAAAGGTGTTTATCATATAAGAAATCATTCAAGATACAAATATTTTGATAATTCTGGAAATTAACAAATAAGTTTGTTATTTGTTATATGAGGGTTTAGTTTGAATAATAACTACCTTAAAAGAATCTATAAAAAATAAATACAAATATTAAACAACTATTTTATTTAATAAGAAAGATAACTAACTAATAATAACCATGAAATTAAAATAACATTATAAAAGAGATACAAATATAGGCTTAAATAATTTTTAGAAACTTATAGATTTAGAAATTTTTAAATAAATTACTATTAAATTTGTGTGATATATATTAAAAACTATCCGTTATTACAAATGAAATATTTTTATCATATTCAAATTCAAGTAAAAAATACTTGCGCGAAGCAATAAAATAATGTTTTTGTTATGTTAGAATTATGTGAAGCCCATTTGAAATATTATGATGGACCCAAATGTGATTTAATAAGATATAAGGACCTATTGGTTATTATGGAAAGTTATAATAAAATAAAACAAAAATCAACTTGATGGACATTGATTTATAAAACGGATTAAGGTTGTGTATTTAGCCATAAGATTCTTTCACATTAAGCCATCAAAAAAAATGTGAGAGAAGAAAGAAAGACTAAGAAATAGATTGAGAAAAAGGGGTTGGAAAACATAGAGATTGAAAAATACATTGTCATAGTTTTCTAGGATATATTAAGAGCGTAGGAAACTACCAAAATTAATTTACATGTGGTATCAGAGTATCTATTATTAGTAATTTTTGTAGAAGGACTTGATTGAGGTCACTTTTTCAAAAGTTAGGAGCAATATTTATACTTTTATCATAAAGTAAGATGCAATTGAAACTTTTTAAAGTGGGGACCACGTTAAAGGTATTTATTTATTTGAAATGAAACATGATAAATTTTGCTACTCATCAAAGTGGTCAAAATTTTTAAGTTATTTGATTTCAAATTATTAATGTTTTTATTTCAATTATAGTATGGATGCTAAATTATGAATAATTGATTATGAGTTAATTGAAGTTCATTATTATAAGACATTTTAGGATCATCTAGATTAATTGTTCTTATAATTAGTGAACATGATGGTAGATGATTTTGTTTTGTTTACCACCATTATGCAAAGCTAGGGCGATTTTGTTATGAAGAAGTCGTGCCAATCAAGCACAAGTTCACTTAAATTGAGTTGAACTCGTGCCAAAACAAGGAGATTTTAGTGTTTAAGTTGAAGTCATCAGATGATCACACGACTTTGATTAAAAGTTAATTATCAGAAAAAGCAACGTCATGCCAAGATGACACAACTTCAGTTATGCTTCTGAAATGAAGAAGTTGCATTCTTATGGCACAAATTCTTTGTGTAGTATGTTCTATTATGGGAAAAAAGACAAAATTGATGTTGTATGCTTTTGTTGTGGTTATATTCATCTTCACTTCTGCAATGCCCAAGAAATGATATATATGCAATGTTGACCACATAGTGATAAAGGTAATTGCATCAAAATAAAGTATGAGTGGTAGAGATTCCCATTACTACACACGTGATCTATACATCTTGGGTTTTTCATGTGTGGGAACTTTTATTTTTTATACTTCCAAGGGTTCTTCATCATGATAGTTAGTTTTTTTTCTTTAAAATGCTCATTATAAAGCAATTGTAGGTCGATTCTTAATGCCATGTACTATATGTCTGGGTTGGTTGAACAATAGGTGCATAATTCATGATTCAACCACATTCATAACGTGGTAGTGTCGTGATGGCATGTTCTGTTTAATGGAGTTATTGAGTAGTGGGGTTTGCAAAATCATTATATTGTTATCATGGTGATTTAGCATGTATAAATATGGATGCATAGTTGCCTAAATTTATTCAAATTTCAACCACATTCATTCATATACCACATTCTTAACATTTATATATGTATAGATCTAGTGGGTTACATGTCTCACTTATTTTTGTTATACATAGTTGATCAAATAAGCTGAAAAATATATATAAAACTTAGAAAATTTTGTCAAAACAAAAGCACGGGTTTGCAGCATCCATTTTATCTTTTTTCCCACACAGAAGTCATATCAAAATTAGTAGACTTCATTACACAAAGAAGTTGTACCAAAATAATGTGACTTATTCATTTTAGAAGCATAACTTAAGTCGTTCTATTTTGGCACGACTTTACTTTGTTCTGTAATTAACTTTTAATCAAAGTCGTGTGACCATTTGATGACTTCAAGTTATACACTAAAGTCTCATCGTTTTGGCATGACTTTAACTCAATTTAAGTCGTGTGTGGTTGGCATGAATTCTTCATAATGAAGTCATTCCAGCTTTGCACGACTTGCCTTAGGCATAATTTTTTTCAAAATTTGTCCCACTTTTGTAATATCCGAATGGAATTGCACCATGCTAGTAAAAAAACATAATTTTTTATGCTTCACTAGTTTTACTTATAAACCCAAAGGTATTAGGTGATTCTAATGGATACATATTTTAATTATCATTAATGTTATGATATGATTAACATCATTATGTTTGTGTATTAGTGGATCTCCCAAAGGAGAACGTTAGTATACATAAAATGGTTATTTATGTTTGAATCTGTATTTATATTTAGTTTTATTAATCAAAGCTTTACTATTTGGCATGTGTGAATTGTAGTTTTTGATCTAGTATCTTTACATTTGCTCGCTACGTTTATTCTAGTCTTCAATGATTTGAATTTCCTTGACTAGAGTAAGCAAGTCCAGTTTCACTTACCTTGTGTTTGAATGAAGCATTTCAACAATGCTAAGAAATTGAAATTGTATTTGAATTGCTTGCAATTAAATTCCCTTCATTTTCTAAATAACTTGTTTGGATAAAGAAATTAAAATATCTTACATTTCAATTTCTTGTTTGGATAAACAATGGAATTTCTTAAGAGATAAAATTTCATTATAACAATATTTAATTTAGGCTTAATTATGTTTTGAATTCATGATAAATTTGGAAACAAGCTCGAGGACTCAAATGGGGCAGGCCGACTCGACTACCAACCCGAGCTGGTTTGACTTAACAACCCAAATGGGCCAAGTCAGTTGGGAAACCCCGACAAGCTGGGTCGACCCGACGATCCAGACAGGCCTGACCTACCCGACGACCCATATTGACAAGTCATGCCTAATGAAGCTCCATGGTGGAATTTGATGGTTGATTGAATCTTCCTTGCAACAAAATGGATGAAGCACCGAAGTTTGAAGATGTAGTGGCAGTGGAAGTGGTTTGGTGAAGGTTCCTAAGAGGTTAGGCCAACTTAGGCAGAAGGGCTACAGGAGACATCTAGGAGAATGCTATAGCAATTTGGACTCTAAAAAATGCAAGTCATGGAGTGATCTCAACATGTATTTGCATTAAAAATTCAAGAGTCACCTTACAAAGAGTGTGAAGTCTCTCATTTATAGTAGAAAGCATCTCCTAAAATGAAAAACAAATGCAAGACTAAATGAAATGCAAATGCAAGGTGGCCATGTGAAACACATGTGTCTAGATCTAGATCTAGATCTAAGATCCAAAAAAAGTGGATCACATGCCATGTGGCATGTCACACTTTCCTCATTTAACACATGTGCTAAGTGTGCAACTCATGGCTAAGGGTAGATGCAAACTTGGTCTAGACTTTTGTAATTAGGCTTGAATAAACCCAATTACAAAAGCTAGATCAATTATGACCATAAACTACTTCTATTAATTTTACAATTTATTTTTAAAGCATAGCCTAAACAATGGGCCCAAAAATAAAGTCTAATCTTATGTCTTGACATGTCTCTTGTTATTGGGCCTTTGATTGGACTTGGGCATTGAGGTGCACGTGGGCCATGGAATGGGCCTTGACGTTGGCCCAAGCTATAAGCCTTGTTGGGATCACATCATCCTCGCCCTCTTGAAGATGATTTGTCCTCAGATCTAGAGGTTGTTTAAGGCTCACAACAACCAAATTTGAGGTTCCACCAGGATCAAAAACAAATCTACAATATGTTGACATGAGAAGGCAAGGTGGTTGGCTTCTTGAAGATTTGATGAAGATTGAATGAAGCTCTTTTGAACTATCTTGAAGCCATTACCATTGGAATGAAGCCTACATTGATGAAGGAAAGGAGATTTGATGATATCCATGGTGATCAAGGCTGGAATATGTGTTCTCCATGTAGTTACATCATTAAGAAAGTGTATTTGTAGTTTGTAATTCATGTTGTAGACCTTATAGCATTAATTAGATGTAGTTTGATCTTTATTGTGTTTTCAATCTGTTGAATGGTTTTTCAACAGGTTAAAATGTCTCTTTTAATCTGTTGAATGGTTTTTTAACAGGTTAAAAGGTTGACTACAGTAGTCTTAAACTGCAACAAATTCAATCAGTTGATTTAGTTTTTAATCGGCTAATTTCACTTAAGTCAAGTGAAATCAACCGATTGATTTGAAAATCAACCTGTTGAATTTCGTAACAGTTTGACTATAAAAGCTGTGATTTTTGAAAGAGAGGTTTGTTGATCATTTTAGAGCACGATTTTGTTCTGGAAACTTGTGGAAACTCTCTCCTTCGTGATCATACGTGTTGCAGTTGTTGAAGATTGATCTTGGATCAATTCTTGGAGCTTTTGGCTTGGTTTGAAGCTTGGAGAAAGTGGTTTGTGG
>Ga0214543_1011811_pt1 | contig 12017 bp, 6 predicted proteins | sample CNSS2metaG_FD_160094 | JGI IMG/M metagenome (GOLD analysis project Ga0214543, IMG submission 160094) | Root nodule microbial communities from cowpea collected in UCLA plant growth center, Los Angeles, California, USA - CNSS2 | ecosystem: Host-associated > Plants > Roots > Nodule | place: USA...
AAAATTATTATTTGTTTTTTTTTTTTTTTTAATGTAATGTTGTTCTCAGCATCCTTGTGAAATGACTAGAATAATGAAAAATAGAAAGAAAGAAAAAGTTATAATAACTTAATGAATAAAAAACAAAGAAAGTTAGAGAAAGGAGTGAAAAATATGAGAGGAAGTAGACAGTAAAAAGTAGGTTTAGTAATATAATAACATGGATTAATATTTTGAGTTAAAAAAAAATATAATTAAGATATTAATATTTTAAATTGTGAAATAAATGATTTTTTTTGGGCGTTAATCATCACTATTTATCCAGTATATTTACACGCTTTTTATTTTTCTTATTATTAATAATATAATAATATGTATTAGTATTTTGAATTAAAATATTAATATTTTAAATTGTGAAATAAATTATTTTTTTTTAGGTGTTAAAACATCACTATCCAGTATACTTACACGCTTTTTATTTCTCTTCTTTGAAAATTGACACGATCTCTTAAATTTTTTATAAAATAAGCTTAAATAAACATGTACTAATTAAGGCAATAAATTTGAGAATTAAATCTTGTTGCTAATATAAGCCTATAATCTCAAGTTCATAATTTAACTTTTTTAGGTAAGGTGCATTTTTGTCAACTATGTAAACGTTAGAAAATCTTAGCCAAGTGTGTAGAAACCAAAATTTATTTTTTTTCCTAGTTGTCCTCTCATTCCTCTTTAATAAATTGGCACATTACAGCAGTTAAAATTCATAAGAAAAAACTAAAAAACTTTCAGTTGTTTAAACGTCAAGTTTTAATTAAAGAGAGTAGTTGTCACCTTTAATATAACTACATTCTCTTCCCACTTTAATCAAGTGTGAAAAAGAGAAACTTCACTCTTTCTTTTTCTCTCTCCATTTTTTTTTTCTTGTCATACAAATAATAAATAGAAACTCGTGTAACAACAAAAAAATAATAATTTTCCTTCAAATTTGGAGTAATTTTTTCCACCCTGATAATATAATGTGTATTCTAATATATTAAAGCATTGATATACAGGGCATAATATGTTCGGGTGTGAGTTATTACTTGCAAGGAGTGGTGATGAAAAGTAGAGGCCCAGTGTTCGTAACCGCATTTAGTCCTCTCTGCATGGTAATCGTGGCTATCATGAGCTATTTCATTCTGGCTGAGCAAGTTTTCCTTGGAAGGTAATCATCAAAATCAAGAACCTACGAATCTATGATGTTTTTTTTGTAGTACCTATAACCAAAACCATGATAAAATCTGATAAATGTTGCAGAATGAGTGGTGCCATTGTGATTTGTTTGGGCCTATACTTTGTGGTGTGGGGAAAAAGCAAAGACTATGGCCCAGAAGACCCAAATACTCAAGAGCCCATTGTTGAGATGGACAACACTAGGAAGGAAAATTTGACTTGCTGCACTCATGGAGTGACCACAGCCACCAATTTAGGAAATGGAAACACAACTCCAAGTGAAGAACAAGTGTGAGGAAAACTTGGCATTTATTTTCTAAATTTCAACTATTTTAGGACATTCCAGCAATATCTGTATGAGCAAAAGCAGCTATGTTTGTTCCTGGTTGTTTAATCTTCCAAGAAATACAAGAACACAGATTTTTAACGTTGTATTAGAAGGTAGATAAGTAGCACATAGCATTGAGACAGGACATAGATTATGGTGTAACAATAAACCTCTTCATATTTAACATCAACATCCATTCAGAAAAAGAAAATGGAAATGACTTGTTAAGAAGATGGCGATGCTGGATTAAATCCACTGGATAAATGAATGAGAACATAACAGAATATTGAGTTGTATTAATAATGACCTTGACAACATAATCAATTTACCTTCATGAAATTTATCGACTATAAGCTACCATGAATGATCCAATTAGCAATACATATTTCATTTTGTCTGGTAAATGGGTGAAGGATTCAAAACCTATGCATTGACAATCGGTCAGAAGGTGTATCAAAAGATTGCTCCTATGAAACCAACAAAGATTGTCCTATCTTGTAACTCAAAATTTCTCCCTTGTAACATTTGCTTTACTTGCTCTGCACATATGTGCTGGAGTTCCCTGCTGCAGCCAAAAAAGATTCTGTAAAGTAGGAAAAATCAAATGTGAGAATGAGCATCTTGGATGAATGTAAAGACATTAGACAAATCCAGAAAACACAGCCTAAATACCTTTCCAGATGCAGAAGGATTTCTGATTGATAGGTGAACCAGTTACAGTCTGAATAACTTCAAACAGCATGCTCTGTGGAGTGCTCCTCAGCTCTTGTACAACCCCATAAATAGTTTTCCCATTATCAAAGTAAATGTGATTATTGGGGTGTTTTGTCTTGCAACCAGCATGTCGCTCAAATTCATATGCATTAATAATCTGGAAGAAATTTAATATCAGTCAGAGATAACATTCTGGCTCAAAAAAAAGGATTCTACTCTATGATAAGGATCAGCAACACCTTACCTTGGAAAAATTACATGAGTGACAACTGCACAGATACCCAGCACCTTTTATAACACCTCGAAGTTCCTTCTAACAAGCATAGGAAGAACCAGACATGTGATGAATGATAAGCTACTGTGAAAGATGAACTCATTAATACTAAATTTTTTACCTCCCGTGACCACGCCTTATACTTTACTGAGAGACCATCCAGCATACCAGTGGATAGCAAACTTCTGACATTTGAAGGGAAGTTGTTTGAAATAGCCCTTTTGGACATTTTAACCTCCTCTTTTGTCTTGAGAATATTTTCAGTTGCAGTTGCAGGTGCAGATGTCTGTGTTGAATTTGGAAGTAAATTAGAACTAGATGCAACCAAGTCTTTCTCTTTCACAGTTTCTGACTTGTGTGAAAGTGCTTGACACATCAACAGTTCATAGTCAGAAATGAACAAGTCTGAGGGAGTTGTGTCATCATCATGGCTACCAAAACATATGATTGTGCTCTCTCCTTTATCATAGGATCGTGGAACGAATGGCACATCATTACCCTCCTTGTGGTAGCTGTAATGAGATGATATAGTGCCATTGTCGACCTTATTGTATAACTGGTTGGTTAACATAGAATTTCCATGAGCCTTATTGTAAGCTTGAGCAATAGATATTACATTGCTATCATCCATTGATATCGTATTACAAATCTCATTGAATGTTGGATGTACAGATAAGCTATCATTTACCTTGTCATAGGATTGACCCATAGACATGAAATTGTTATCAGTTCTCTCATAGGAACCATCCATTGCTATTACATTGGCTCCCCCTTTGTTATAGTTGAGATTTGTTGATATGGAATTATCACCAGCCTTGTATAGACAAGGATTTGACAAAGGGTCACTGACTCCTCTATCATAGGGACTGTTTGTAGTAACAGACATGACATTCTCGGATCCCTTCACCTCGTTTACTCTGACTTTTCTAATTCCATCATAGTTAAAAACTAAACGAGGATCTTCTAATGCAGTTGATATGGATAAACCAAACGAGGATCCACTCCCAAAGGGGTCCATGTTATCCTTTCGTTCCACACTCAGCTTGTCATCTATGCTAACAGAGGGAGTATTTGCATCTTCAAAAGCCATATTTGCAGCATCTGGGGCAAATACTTGTTCGGTAAAATGACCATTTAAGGAGTGAAATCCTGAGGAATTTCCCCAGGAAGGAACATTGGAGTTGAGAATTCCAGATAACAAATTGTTTGGAGCTTCTACTGCTTGTTTCTTATTGGGAAGCAGATCCACATCAGGGTCATCCATGAACCATGAACAAGCACGCTTGGAATCCATTCTAGAAGAATTGTCATTTGCCATGTCACCATCATTCAAACATCCAGGACTCTTTCCCATCCAAAATGCTTGATCGTGGAACGACTGTCACAAACAAAAATCATTAGAAAGATGCTTCTTCCTACCAAAGAATTTCAATGTAAAAAACCTTACCACTAAATCCGAACTGTAGATGAACAAACTTAGCATGCATCTTGTCACCAATAAGGAAAATGACTAACAGTTCACTTAAGAACCGTGAGAAAACCAAAATACTGCCTCGCCTCCTCTTAAACCTCTACATCGCATCACATTTTCTACAGACCCCTTAAATTATGAATGCAGAAAATGGATCTGAACCAAAAATGTATTTGCAAGATAAAAAAAAAACCTGTAAGATGAAAACACTCTCATCTAGCTCTAGATTTACACACAGCGAATATGCATGCAAATACGATTATTTCAATTAAATTTCCTAATCAAGTTGACATACATTTAACCACAAATTCCACCTATAACCAATCGCCACCAACAAAGGAAACAAAAAAACAAAAAATAGAAACAGAAATTTCGACGAACTTTTAAGTTAGCAGAAAACTGCTTCATCCCCTCTCCTCCCTTTCCCCCCGGACCAGCTATGCAAAGATTTGCAACAAAGAACAACATGAGATAAAGATAAAACAAATGCATGCAATTAAAAAAGAATATGCGGAATCAGCATAATCAATGTCTAGTGAATCATGCAACAAAGACACTCACTGATTGTAACTAGAACAGAATGGGAAAATCCCAAAGCAAGACACACATTTTCCTTACAAGCAACATAAAGTTTCGGTTGTAATTAAAAATGGAGCACAAAAGCAGAAGCAGCAGTAAGCAAATACTCCATGCAATGAAGCAGAAGAGAACATACCATTTCCCTCTTCACTCTTTACCAAGAGAATGAAAAGCTATGTTGGTCTTTGCAATGAAACTTGCCAATCGATAATGAGAGCTTCTTAGTGAAGAAAATTTCCTGCAACCGAGCACCCCCAAAAGCAAGTTAAACTAAAAAGCATTGCTTTATTCGAAAATGGAACATGCAATGATAAAAACGGCATCTTTGGTGGGTGCAGAAGGTAATAAAAAAAATTGGGTGAAGAAAGAAGAGGAAAACTCACATGTCAGTGAAAGGAGGAAGCGGAAAAGAAGAAAAAGAAGAGCATTTGAATCGGTTTTGATTTGATTGTGGTAGCGAAGTAAGTGGAAATGCGTTACTGTGAATGAAGCAATGAAGCTACGTTTGAGAGAGAAGGGTTGAGAATGATGCGAAGCAGAGGCACACGGTAAGATCGGTAAGAGGAAGTAGAAAGATATTGAGGATTTTGTGCTTGTCGGAAAAGTTAAAACGTGGTGCTCCGCACGATCCCATCGTCACATTACATCTTTGCCGTACACGTGGCGTCATCGAGTTCTGTGCGTCAGAGGTTCATCATACGCCGGCTGCCTCGCCTCCTCTTACCTCAGTCACTGTCTCTGTCTATTCTATTCTTTCGGTTTTATTTTGAAAAAACTAGAAACATTTATTCTCGTATATTTCCTTTATTCAAACCAGTCAAAAATTCATACGTCTATTGCTTTTTTTTTATAGATAACTAATTTAACTAAAAAATAATTAAATTTAAATAAATAATGGCTTTAAAAATAATATAACAAAATTATTATTTTAATTTAAAAATAATAAAATTTAATAAAGTAATAAAAAACTAAAATTGAAAATATAATTATTTGAATTTAAAATAATAGATAAAATTAAAAAGAAAATATCAAACGAAATATATATATAGAGAGAGGGTATAGATCAAATAATATGACGTCTATTATCATCTATTTATAATAACACTTCGTAATAGAGATATTTACGTGTTTTAAATATGACAACCTAAAAGAATTAAAAAAAAAATTGAATTGAACTTTTACTAAAAATACACATTTTAAGTTTTTAAAATATTTTTAATTATGGTTTATGTATTCTACTTTTTAATTTTGTTAATGACTAATTCCTTAATTTTATCTTCTCACTCATTAAATTTCTTTTTAAAAAACATTGGTTAACTTATTTTTTTTAATTGTTTTGACAAGAGTATGTTGTAGAATAACATTGTATTTAACATGATAATACTAAATTATTTAAATATTGAAAAGTTAAAATATAATCGGTAGTTTTATCAACGAGTTTTATTATTTAAAATATATTATCTTTCAATAAATTATTTTTCTAGTTATCTCACTTATTTCTAAGTTTTGTCATTTTCTACTTCTATGTTTCAAGAATCATGATCATTAGAGTTTATGGCGAGTTCTCCTCATAGAGAACTATCCCTTGAACATAAACAAAAAGAATTTGAGACAAAACTTTTAACATTAAAATGACATTAAGACATGGAGATCATTAGAGCTGTCAAAATGGGTTGGAACCCGCGAGCCAACCCGGCTCACCACGGGTTCGGGTTGGGTTGAAAGTTTTTTACAAATTTAAATACGGATTGATTTTTGACCTGGCTCATCCGGGTTGGTGCAAATAAAAGGATTACACAAGTGTTTTTTGTTAAGTAGGGGTTTACATTTGGGTCATGTTAGCTTTTTTTTTAGCCAACACATAAATAATTTGTATTTTTTTATTTTGGTTTGTATTTGGATTGTATTAAAGTTTATTTAGATTTTAATTATAATTATAATTTAGTTTTGACTAAAAAAAATTAAAAAGTTGTATTTTTTTAATTAAATGAACCCGTGAACCAACCCGTTTAACCCACCAACCCGTGGTGGGCCGGGCCGAGTTCAAATTTTTTTGCTCGTTAAAAAGTGAGCCAGGTTGGGTTAGCTTACTAAATCATCAATCGTGGTGGGTTGAGCCAGGTCGGGGCAGGTTACCCATTTTGACAGCTCTAGAGATCATATAATTAAAGAATAATTTAGATAATTAAATTATTAATTAAATTTAATTATGTAAATTCGCTGGCCCTAACTGCTAGGCGAGCCTACGAAAATTGATCCAGCTTATCTTTTTGATATTTTTTTTGACATATTTTGTTATCTTTTGACATTTTTGCTATCTTTTGATTTTTTTTTATATCTTGTTATTGTTTGATATATTTGATATCTTTTGGTAATTTTTTATATCTTTTATTATCTTTTTTGTTTTTATTTTCTTAAGTTGTCGGGTTTTTACTGTTGGACTTATCTTTAGAGTCCTAAGAAAGTCTATTTGTTTGCATTTTCAGAACTTTTGTAATTACTTCAGTCATCGATGAAATTGTTTCTTTAAGAGAGGATTCTCTTGGTTCTTAGATTAGAATGTCATTTCTTATCAAAGATTAACATCTTTGTGATAAATCTTCCTCGACTTACCAATTTTGATTGTGGCATCTAAACTTATCAACATTGGATTTGGATTGTAGCGTCTACATTTGATTCTCATCAAAGAGGGGCCTCTTTGTGGCGAATTTTTCTTTACTTATCACTTTTCTAGATTGTGACTGTTAACTCAGTTTTAGTTGCGCTTAGACTAAACAAAACCAAAATCCCCTTAATGAAGTATAAGAAAACCTTGGGTATCAAATCCAAGTAAATGGTGTGTATCAAGTTCAACTTACGTAATTTAATCTTGCTAAAAATAATGAAATTAAAGAAAAATGGGGGAAATAAATTAAAATAAGAAAATAATGCATAATTTTATTCAATTAAAATTAATTTATATGCATGGATGAGACTAAGATATGAGATGCAAGAGTGACGCAAAAAGGCATGATTGCAATGCATAAGTCAAATCTATAGAAAAGTAAATTTGAAATGTCGAATGCAAGGAATAGATGGGAATGAAAACTGAATTCAAAATGGAATGATGATGAACTTAGATGAAATGTATGTAGTGAATGCATATGTAGATCTTAGGCCAAGTTAGGAATGATTTGAAATCATGAACAATGCTACAATCTAGGGAAGATTTGTTTATCCAAGAACAATGACATCAACAACGGAAGGAAGAAAAGGTAATAGAAAAGAAAGACACATGTTTGGAATTCAATAAACCTGTTTTTGAATATATGTTAGCTTCTATCTTTGATTATTATCAAAGAGGGACCTCTTTGTGATGAATCTTCCTTTGCTTATTAATCTCCTTGATTGTGGCACATTCCATATCAGTCTTATTCTACGTTCTTTATTCTAATTATATTGATTATTTTTACAAAAGAAATCCAAAATCAGAAAATATTGTCATCTTTTCTATTAGGATCGTATCATCTCCAATTCTATTTGATCATTTTCTCTTTTAGAGTAAGTTGGTTTTTTGTCCTTTTTCTTAGTCTATTTATTCTTTCCTTTGCATATGAGTTCTTTAGCTTGCATGTGGCATTCAATTCTTCTATACGATTCTCTATTAATTAGTGGTTCTAATGATGTATCTTGATCGTGTTTATGTTGTTCCTTGGTATTTTGTGAATCTGAAGAGGGTTTGGTATTCTTAGAGCACTTTAAGGCATCTCACAAGTAAGGAAATCCAATTGCATTATTTCTAAGTTATAGATATGTTAAAATTACTAATTGTATGATTGTACCGTGATTCACCTAAATGAATGAATTGTGTGGCGAGCATGACTTGTTGAATTGGGGTTAGATTCCTAAATTGCAAGATTTGATTGTATGATGAATTTTGAAGTAAATTAAGGAGTAATATTTGTTGACATGTGAAGCCAAGGTGGTATGCTTCTTGATGATTTGATGAAGATTTGATAAAGCCCTTTTGAACTACCTTGAAGTCATTATCATTGGAATGAAATCTACATTGATGAAGGAAAGGAGATTTGATGGTATTCATGTTGATCAAGGCTGGAACGTGTGCTCTCCACATAGATACATCATTAAGAAAGTGTATTTGATGTTTGTAGTTCATATTGTAGACCTTGTAGCATTAATTAGATGTCTTTGGTCTTTGTTGGGTTTTTTAATCTGTTGAATGGGTTTTCAACAGGTCAAAATGTCTCTTTTAATTTATTGAATAGTTTTTCAACAAGTTAAAAGATTGGCTGCAGTAGTCTTAAACTGTAACTAATTATATAACTTGATTTATTTTTTAATCGATTGATTTCACTTAATTCAAGTGAAATCAACCGATTGATTTGGAAATCAACTTGTTGAATTTCGTAACAATTTGACTATAAGAGCTGTGATTTTTGAAAGAGAGAATTTCTGATCATTTTTTAGCGCGAAATTGTTTTGGAAACTTGTCAAAACTCTATCTTTCGTGATCATTTAGATTGCAGCAGTTGAAGATTGATCTTGGATTAATTCTTGGAGCCTTTGGCTTGTGTTTGAAGCTTGGAGAAAGTGGTTTGTGGTAGGCTGGGTTGTGCTACCACTGAGGTTTGATCTTTCTCAAGCTTTGTGTGTGTGCCTGGTGGTTTTCCAGTCTCTCTTTCGTGATCATTCAGATTGCAGCAATTGAAGATTGATCTTGGATCAATTCTTGGAGCCTTTGGCTTGTGTTTGAAGCTTGGAGAAAGTGGTTTATCGTAGGCTGGGATGTGCTACCACTGAGGTTTGATCTTTCTCAAGCTTTGTGTGTGTGCCTGGTGGTTTTCCAGGTGTGCAAGAGGGTTCTTGCTATGTTGGTGTGATTCTTGTGTGATTCAAGAGTCTTGTTTGTGGTTTTTGCTGATTTTGAAAGTGTAAGGGTGGATACTTTGTAAATCTTTTGAAATAGTGCAAAGTCAAGCTCATGTCTCTTTGACAAACTAGATGTAGCTCAGGTTTGAGTGAATAGGTATAAAAATCTTGTAATCTCATCTTTTCTCTAACCCTTCTCTCTTGCATAATCATTTGAAGTTTAAAGAACTTGTGTTTCAATCATCTTTTTCGTATTCTTGCATGTTTCCATGACATCTGCAACATTGAGCATGTTTGCATAATCAATTAGAACCTGTCTTGATCATTCTTGTGCACTATTCCTAGTTTAAAATTTGAATGTGCATTTCTGTATTTTTCTCAGTATTTCAGTCGACTGTTTTTCTGTTTCAATTAGTTGATCATACCATAATAGAATTTGTTTAGTAAAATCAATCGATTAACTCTATTTTTGACTGATTGAAAGTATACTATCTAGTAGCTTTTGCATCCTAACTTGGTGATCCAATTGATTCAATTAAAGGTGATTTTTAGCTTTCAAAGATAGCCTAAAATTTTAACTAGCCAATTCAACCCCCCTTCTTGGCATTTCAACCATTGCAAAACTAACAATATTGTAATTGTAATGATCTGGACCGAGTTAGAATGTTGTAATTTATAATTGGTGTGCTTTGAACTATGTATGTGGTATTGGATTGAACTTGTATGTATAGATAAGTAGTACTAATTTGATCGCTTCAACGACAACATTATCAAATTTGACCTTGTGCATAGTAGGGTGAAATCCATTGGTATTGACTTTGTAGAGTAGTAAAGGCCACCACTGTAAGATTCACTAAATTTAATTAATTAAATAAATAATTAATTAATAAATGCGGCCAGTGGGAGCCTTTAAGTCATTAATTATTGATTGATATGACGTGGAAAAGTACTAGCTTAAATGGTTAAAAGTACTTGGTTGTATGTGAGGACTTGGGTTTAAGTCCTATGTATGACGTTTATATGATATTTAATTTATAATTATTTTAATTATGAAATTGTTTTATATAATATGTTGGTTGTGGTGCGTCATATGGGTTTGAACCTTGGTAAATCTAAATTAAATTTCTTTTTTTTTTTTGCTAAAATTAGTTTTTGCATGAAGGTGAAAGGGTAGAGAAAACCCTAACTGAATGACCAGCCAAGGGAGGTTGGAAAAACAGTTCATAATGACTAATTGAATGACAATTATCATGAACATTAAGCCATTTTCGTTTAAGCACATTAAACTACCATTAAGGCACCATTAAAAGTCCAATTTTGAGTGAGAAAGAAGGTTTTCTCGCACGTGCTCTTGGGACGTTACGAATGTAATTCGTATTGGGAACTCCACCTGGCGTTATGGTGTGTGATCCGTAGCATGGTTTCCCGCACGTGCTCTATTAGTTATGGCTGATAGGTGTGGCAGCAAAACATCTTGAGGTACTCACTAAAAGATGTAGAACACGATTGACATGGTAGTGGCCATGTGTGTGAAATCAAAGGATGAAATTCCTTTGGTGTACTTGTGTGATTTATCTGATGAAAATATATGGTTTATATATATGTTTATTTTGTTAGCTCACCCTATCTGCTTCTGTTTGACGATGATCGTGTACGCGGTACACGGGAGAAGATGATATTGCAAGTGGATCTGGTGAGGCCTATAGATGGAGTGAGGTTAGTATTGGGAGAAAATTTTTTATCAGAGTTTTTATTATGTTTTGAAACAGTTGTAATATTTTATATTATTAGACTTGGTTTTATTATGGATTTTATGTTTGAGTTATAGTAGAGGTTTTGAGATTATTTATTACTACTATAAGTTTTTAATTTTCCCGTGTTTTGGGAATATAAGTTATAATAAATGAAGTTTTATTATTTATTTCTTTATTTTATTATTTAAATCCGTAATATCCGGTCGGGATGTTACAATCACAAGTGCAAACTTGACAGAGTCTGATATCAATGCATGTATCCAGATAATTGAGTCTTGTTTAAGTCTTTATATGTTATATGTTTGCCTTTATGAATGACTAGTATGTGATGTTAATTCTATTTTCATTATATGAAAACTATTTTGCACATTAGCTTACCTTTTTATCTGTGTTGTTATCTTGTGTTTGTTTTCGTCTATTGTAAATATCACTTTCATTGATGTGAGCAGATAAGGAAGTAGGAGTTGATCTAGCTCAAGATGAGGAAGATGCAACTGTATATATAGTTTTTGGCTTGACCTAGTTTGTGCATGACCTTTTTAAAAGACTTTAAGTGTTCAATTTTTTAGTTGTATTTCCTTGTGTTGTATTTAACCTTGGTATATGCTATATTCTTAAGATTATACACTAGACACCTGTAATAGCATCTCTTCTAGATGTTAGATTATCTGATTTTGATTATTGATCATGTGATGTTTATTTTAGTATTTTTACTCTATTAAAATAGGATGTTATATATATATATATATATATATATATATATATATATATATATATATATATATATATATATATGAATTAAAATAAAAATATTTTTTATATATATTTTTAAAGATA
>Ga0214543_1011818_pt1 | contig 12009 bp, 7 predicted proteins | sample CNSS2metaG_FD_160094 | JGI IMG/M metagenome (GOLD analysis project Ga0214543, IMG submission 160094) | Root nodule microbial communities from cowpea collected in UCLA plant growth center, Los Angeles, California, USA - CNSS2 | ecosystem: Host-associated > Plants > Roots > Nodule | place: USA...
TTTTACTTAGATATTTTAATTAAGTGATTGTTAGAAATTTTTACTGAACTTCTTATGTTTTAAGGCTCTTCTAGATTAAAATTGGACAACATGAAACTTTATACAATGTTGCAAGAGGTGGACATTGGTAAGTTAGTAATTTCTTTAATATTTTATTCAAAAATAAACTACAATATAAATTGGTAGTTGATTTTTTATTTGTTTGTTTTTCAAGAATCAATTGGAGAAAGGGGACTTGTTGATCCAAGCACTAATTATGGTTAAATATTTTTTTTTAAAATATTTTTGTAAATACCCACGGGTACCCGTGGATATCCGCGGGTACCCGTGGATACCCGCGGATATGAAAAAAATAGACGGGTACCCGCATAACGGATACCCGACGGATGTGGGTACGGGTACGGGGCGAATATTTATCTAGTGGGTAGGGTACGGGGAAGCTACTACCCGCACCCTACCCGCCCCGTTGACATCCCTATACACAATCATGATCCCTTGACCACAACCATAATCAAGGTCACGATTATGACCATGAAAATATAAATCAGAAATATTGGTGCATTCACTTCTGGGAATGGAGCAGAACCAGTTGGGTGGATCTCATGATTTTACATTAAAAGCTTCATTGTTTTGGTTCAGCCATACAAAGGCATGAAATAAAGTCAGAATATTTATGAAATCTCTTTTCACAATATTGTGGTCGCGAGAGCAAATTAGTTACTCAGATGCTTTATTTATTTTTTAACAGTATCACCAAGATCAATTGCATATAAATGTATTTCAACATTCAATATCCGATATAAATAATTCTTCCTTGTAATATCAAGGACCACAAATTCAAATTTTTGCAATGTTTGACATGTTTAGAACTAGCACATGAAATAAAAAAATAATAACAATAATAATAATCACCATCATAATGAAAATAATAATAATAATAATAAGACAAAGATAAAAATTGATAAAGTCAAACAATTCTTATCACAAGAATAAAAATATAAGATAACATTGTAAATAAAGAAAGGATTAGAAAAAGCTTGTATTGAGACACGGAAAGCATTGTCGTTAAAGAGAAAAAAAGAAAACGCTTTCACTAGCATCATGTTGATAACGTGCTATAAAATAAAACTAATAATATAGAAAAGAAGTAAATAAAGAATAGAGAATGAGAGAATGTGGAGCAACTTTTCTGTGTGTCTTATTATTGATAGGAAGAGTCCTATTTATAGATACATGTAACCCGTAACCCATAAATTATAGAATCAAATGAAATTGTTAATACAAATACAAATATTTACAATATTTACATAAAGAGTAATGAATAACATGAGTATCAGTATCTATGTGGGATCATGTCATACCAATCATATGACTAATTATATCAAATCAATGGACGACTATTAATTCATAATGTTACATAACGTATCAAATTTTTAATTTAAATTAAAATAGTACAAAATCATATAATGTTACATTTCATAAATTTTTTAGATGAATTTTAAGATTTAATTAAAAATTATAACAATATTTAAAAATATGTGATAACGTGATTAGATGTCACATCCTTTTTAATTACAAAATTTAAAGACAAATTAAAACAAATTATTTTCTGTCTTTTTTAGGAAATGATATACAAAATTAAAGTAATAAAGAAAATATTTATATTTTGCTTGAGATATTAAATTTTTGTAGAGTATTTAATCTTATAAAATTTTACGAAAATTATATTTTTGTTAAAAGTTTAAAATCATTTAGTTCTTGAAATGAACATAATAGTATAAAATTCACTTAGACATATTCTTTTTATTGAATTATTCAATTTTCTTGTTATGTTTTATTTTCTTATCATAAATTTTATCTAAATCGCAATATATTTTTTATGAAATTTTAAATATATAATGAAATTTTAAACATGTTTTTATATTTATTTTCAAAAATCAATCATTCGAAAAATTTCCCTTTATATATATATATATATATATATATATATATATATATAATTTAAAAATTTTAGGCTTCAAGCATGTCTTTGGAATAAATAGACCTACTACACTTTAGGCTTGTTATGAATTAATATCAAATCTATTTGGATCATTAGCAGTTGATATACATGATATAGTTATTCTTTTTGTCAATAAAAAAAATCTCGTAATTGATTAACTAATCATGTAAATGAATTATCCTTTGAACTTCTAGTTCACGTTCTTTTGTACGCGGATCAAGACAAGATAATGATAATTCATTCTAACAAATATCCTTTTCCAATTGTTTTTTTTCTCCCCCTAATGTTGGAAAACTTATTCATCAAAGTGATAGTCAAAAAGTCAAACTGTAAATATGTCTCCTGTTGGTAGTTCAAAATACTTTATTATTGAGGAAGAATCATATCCAACATATATTCTCAATCGTCTCTAAGGACCCATCATGGTCCCTTTTGTTGGGAAATTAGAATATATATACATCGTTGAAGTTGTGTGAAAAGGGAAATATGTGGTTTTAGAGATATCTTTCGGCCTTGGCACGTTTGTGGTGCTTAGGTTGTACGCTTGTTTTATTATCGTTGACATATCCTACGTCTGGTCGTTTGATTTAGTTGTATTCGTGGTGAGGAGTACAAAATGGGTAGAAAAGGACTTCAAATTGGTGAAAGTATTGAGGAGAATAAGGTATTTTCGATTGAACCTTTGTCTTTTCTTTTACATGTGTGAGGACTTAAGTTTATCATTTTTTATATAGATATGTTTCTATCATTCGTGCAAAGCGAAGTATTTGGATGTTGTGAATTAATTCTGGAACAAAAAGGATATCTTGAAGGTACTCCGTTTTGGTGGTTTAAACGAATCGGTAAAGATAAGTCATAACCTGTTATGTCAATTATGTAATAAATGAGTTGAAAGGAGGGTGGTTTTGCTGTTGGTACAGAGTGTAAGACCCGAGAAAATTAAATAGTTAATTAAATAATTATTTAATAAATGCGGGTAATAGAAGCCTTTAAGGCATTTAATGCAGAAAACTATGACGTGGAAAAGTACAAGTTTAAGTGGTTGAGAGTACTTTAATTATGTGAGAGGACTTGAGTTCAAGTCTTATGTATGCCAATTATGTGTTATTTTAATTTATGCATTGTTTTGATATACTTGAATGCTAGACGTGATAATAAAATCCTAAAATTGTAGGAATTATCACAAATGTGAATTGGTTGATTTAGTTGTGCATTTGACTTGGTGATTTATGGGTTGTAGGTTTAAACCTTGCTAAGAATAAAATTTTCTCTCTTTTTGCCAAATTTTCATTTGGTATGTGTATGGAAGGGTTTAGGAACCCTAGAAGCCAAGAGAGGAAGATTAGGGGGCTGAAAGCATCCCATTTATGAGTGTTGAATAACCATAAACCACATTTTATTTAATTTTCGTTTTTAGACTTAATCTCACTTAATTAGGGTAGTAATTGTGAGAGAGAAGAGAATTGGAAGGAAGAGGGGTGTTGCATTGGGTGTGAATTCCAAGCAGTGGTTTTACAGAAGGGTTTCCGTGGTAGGTGCTGAAAGAATTGAGCGGGGAATATATTGTTGGTGTGCAAGGGAAGGTTAAGAGAGTTTTGGGTTAGAGATACATCGAGGATTCAAAAATGGATCACGAATTCCAGGTAAGGGGAGTTGTCTCCTATGTTTGTTGATTCGTATTTGAATAATTGTGCGTTGCCATGAAATATTGCATGATTCCCCTCTGTTCTGCACTGTTTTATTGAGGTTTCTGGATTTTTCCCAGAAACCGCCTAGCAGCACAATCCCTACCGCCAAGCGGCACATCAAATTTTAGTTCTGTTCTTGATTTTGGCTTGAACCGCCTGGCGGCGATGAATATCTGCCAGGCGGCACGACACTATTTGCGTTCTTTTTAGCTGTTTTAATGCTATTTGTACGGGAATCGATATGGTTTCTGAAATTGATGTGTACAGCCTCTATTTGATACCTTGTTGGTTTGAAATCAATTACAATTGGAGGTATGGCAAAGCTTTAGGTATACTCGTGCATGAATTGAATTCGGTTTATTCAAGAGAGTAAAGATCAAGAAACTTTTATGAATTGAATTAAGAGCAGAGAGTTAGTCCATTATATATGTATTGTCGCATATTGGTGAATGTAAGTGGTAGAGATGAGTACTGGAAAAAGGGTTGAATCTGTCGCAGATATGAAAAGCCTAGGTTATGCGTGGTACAGATACACCACCTGGTGGCGCTTTGCTTGCTGTCGGGCGATGGCGAGGCCAGGGACTGTTTTGCGATTACAGGTAGAAAAAAATGAATGAGGAACCTTGGTGAGTGAATGGTTTTAAAATTATTGGTAACAATGGAAGTGGCAATATACTATGGTAATTAAGTATGTGGATGGTAATGGGTTGAAAGTATGACTAGGTTATGATGTGTTGGTAGGAATGTTAAGGAAAGAAAGGGAGAAGGGTAATTTTAATTAATAGTTCATATACTGTAAGCATAGTCTTTGCATATGTATGATTGGATATTGTTGATCATGACTTATCGGCTTTAGGTATCATTTGTAACTTATATGCAATGATGGATAATATTGGATTATGTAATGTTGCATAGAAATACCAGTTATATGTAGTGGAGGTGTTGGATTGGGCAATAGTGGTGCTAAGCTAAAACAAATCTTTGGAGAATGTGACATTATGTTGCTAAATGCCAAGTCATGACTCGAGTAAATTATGAAGTGGATCATAGTTAATGGACCATGTGCGGTGTGACAATATTTTACCAATTCGAGGTTAAAAAATAAGAGAACATGATTATTTTGGTGTGGTTTAGTGGTATAAGTCCATGTGCTCTAACCTATGTAAGAAAATCGGACAGTGTGTATGCAACTGATGTAGCGCCTGGCGACACTGGTGTGTGCGCTAGGCGATTGGACTAGCGTCAGAGGTCCCTGCATCGTGTGGCGCCTGGCGGCAAGGTGTGCTCCGCCAGGCGGTGATGGTAAAACAGGGGGTATGAGAGAGCGCTGGCGCCTAGCAAAGAGGAGGTCACGCTAGGCGGTCTAGACCAGTTTCGCCTGGTGGCGTTTGGTGCTGCGCCGGGCGAATATCCCACTAACTATGCTTTGTGTACGTGTTGCGTGTTAAGCAATGATGCTATACTTGGATCGAGAGATGTTGTGCCATGAGCGGGTAGGTTCATGGATGGTGGTTAACATGTGATGTTGTGAGCAGGGAGGTTCATATCCAGATACTCTCGTGTGGGGATATGTGCGAGGTAGGTTCGTATGTTCCGTGCTCACGCTTGAGAGATGCTGCGTGCGGGGAGGCACGTGGCTGGTGGATCACATGTGTTGGACTACGGACGAGCAGGTCCGTAAAGCAGGACTACGAGTGAGGAGGTTCGTAGAGGTAGGACCACGAGCAGGCAGGTTCGTGTGAGCATCATATTTCCGAGTCCAAGGCTAACCATTTTGTGTGATTTGAAGACTGAGAAGTCTTGGGGTTAAGGTCTTGGCCAATAACTAAGTAGATTGATTAAGATGGGTGCATGATTTATCTTGTGTATTATATATATGTTATCTTTATTTTTATCAGCTCACCCTTTCTGTTTGTGTATGGCGATGATCGTGTGATTCGTTACACAGGAGCAGATGTTGATACAGGTGATGTTGAGGATGCTCAGGCAACGGAATGAGGGCTAGCTTGGGGATTAGAGCTAGGAGATTTTTACTTTAGTTTGTTATGTTTTCAATTATGAATAAGAATTTTGGAACTTGTAATACTCTAGCTATTTATGTTTTATAAATTTTGGCGCGTGTTTTACATTTTAAATTTTCCCGCGTTTGGGAATAATAATATTGCAAATTTTGAGATTCAATTTTCTATTTTTAATTATTTATTTAAGTAATATTCCTTAGGGATGTTACACAGAGTAGTGGATTTTTTTTTATTAGATGTGTGTTTAGGATTAAAGTTGAGGGTATGGGGAGAATATACTTATTTAAGTGACGAGGTTATGGAGAGTGAACGTAGGAGTTTTTCTGCAATGGAAAAGTTCATGTGAAATCCATACATGAGTTCCTTTTGAAATTTGATGAACATGTTGGTCGTATAGAAGTATTTTGCAACCTTTACATTTTGTTAGGCATATATGAGTTCATGGTGCCAAATAGAAATAGAATTGTTTTCCCCATCCTTTTTAAGATTGTGGATAACGTAGAAATTATTGACAAATATAATTGGGGTACATTAGTGTATGAATATCTGGTTGGTAGCTTGTGCAATGCTTCAATGACATTGAAGAACGAAACAAATACAAGTCAGTTTCATGTTGTTGGATGTGTATATCTATTGCAGGTAACACTTTATTGTTTGATGTTGTCTTTAATTGTTTTACTTGATGTTGTACAATGATGTGTGACTATTATTTTGATTTTTCAATTATGGTGTTCTAATCATTTACTTATTTGCAATGCAAAGTTCAATATTAGGATATCAAAGTTTCCGCGATTGCTGCATTGGATGAATGTGAAAGTTGGTGACAATGTTATTAGAAGTGCTTTTCATAAGGATGTGGTTAGTATTTTCAATATTCATTTGGTTTGGTTAAGTTTGATATTGGTTTTGCTTAATAAGTTGTGTTAGTATTTCACAAGTTGTTGTTGCGTGTCAAACAAAGAACTTGCTCATGATGTTGTGAAACAAACCATTGAAAAGTTTGGGTCTGCATACAAAAAATAAAGTATAAAAGAGAAGGAACACCTTGAGTGTATTGTAGAGCGTTAGAAACGTGTTATACATGATCTTAAAGGTTCATTGGCTCCTTTAGAAGAAATGGTTGCAGCAACGGGGAACCAGCAACCACATAATGATGATGATGATGTTGGTGAAAAACTTTAATGATTCTCTTTGTGGTGCGGGAGATGATGGTATGACGATTGATGATAATGACGTTGTACAACATAACAATATGTATGATCGTATGACGGCACAACCTCAAATACACTTTAAGAGTCGTGCGATAAGAACTCCATATTCCGTTTATGTGAAGAAAAGGATCCCAAAATTATTTACATTGAGTTGAAATTAATGTTAACTTAGTGAGACAAAGACATTGGCAATAATTGTTATTGATGTTGTATTATTGAAACATTTTGTATTAACTATATTTTGGTATATCATAGTATTGTACGTTTATTTTGCTTTATTGAGTATTTATTTGATGTGTGAAGATGTTTTAAATTTATGAATTTGGTTGTGTAGTTGCATGAATAGGTATATGTTGTTTCATCTATAGTTGTATTCTGATAAAACCAAAGTTAGCCTAACAAGCAATAATTGTTCAAAAAGTGTGTGTCGGGGTTAAACTTGTGGTTCCCATTAACGCATGATAGAAAGAAACAATAGATTTTTTTGTGATGAGTGATACAAACAATTGTAAAATATTCTTTTATTTAAGAAATTAGGTTTCGGTATAAACAAAATGAAGTGATTTGTTAGGATAAATGTTTGATTAGGTTAACTAAAGTATGAAGTTTAAAGAGTCCATTGCTATTACATTGCCACATTTATTACCCTTGTTTTCGAAATTTTCATCATCTCATGGCTCACACTATATTTACTCATGATAATAACATTGTTGTTATTAAAAAATCAGAATTACTATTTTTGTAAGTATAATTAGTGATGTTTAGCTAACTAACACCTTAAGTCATTGACTCATGAATATTTTAACTATTTTAACTAGTTTTCTCTCTCCATGAGTCATAACTGTTAGGAATCCAAGTGTGAGTCTAAGTCTCACATGGACTAGAAATTAGAAATTAGAGCGCTATATAAGGATGAAGACCCATAAACCCATTGCCGTAAGGTTTTGGGTTAAAAGTGATGTCAATGTCTTAAGTGGTTGGGTTCAGGTCGTATCTCCTCAGTGAACCCCCTCCTCTATAAACCTAACAATAACATTTTGTTAGAATATGTGGTTCTCATTCAATTCCTAATACCACATGTTACTTAAGCACTAATTTTTAATCATTACTCTGCTTAAGTTTTAGAGACTCTTCATATGGCCTATTTACTGCTTCAGTTTTGAAGACTCTTCATATGGCCTATTTACTGGTGCAGTTTTGAAGACTCTTCATATGGCCTATTTACTAGTGCAGTTTCTGAAGACTCTTCATATGGCTTATTGAGTGGTTCAACTTTGAAGCCTATAAATAACATCTCCATGACTTGAAAAAAATATAGAAAAACATTTACAGAGACATACTTTGTAATAGACACCTGAGTGTTTTTTGGGGAGGATTCTTGTTCCCATTTAAGAGCTTTGTACTCTTCTTTTCATAGTGGAACTTTGTTCATTATCGTCCCGTGGTTTTTCCTCTTACATTCAAAAGAGGTTTTCCACGTAAATCCTTGTGTGTTTTTTCTCTTGCTCTTTTATTTGCTTCTCTTTAATTTCCAATTGTCACGATCTTGTGCTTCCACATGCTATGATACCATAACACATTTAAATAGAATATAAAGAATGTAAAGATTATTGGAAGAACAAAATTTTTGAAAGGAATTCAAGTGTGAGTCTAAGTCGCACATTGGCTAGAAATGAGGAAGTAGAACACTATATAGATGAAAACCCATTGCCTTGAGGTTGTGGGTTGAGAGTGATGTCAATGTCTTAAATTGTTGGACTCAGATCTCATTAGTATTATATCTTCCCAATGAACTCCTCTCTATTGCACATGCACGATATTAGATATATTTATACCATTAAATACACATGATAGAAACTTTTTTTGGTAGAATATTTTAATTGAATAATTTTATTCTTTAATAAAAAATAATTTATTTATTTAAATAATTGATAACTTTTTACTTTTAAAATTAAAATAATTAAATAGTTTTTTTAAACTATTTACTACATAATCTTCTTAATATTATTTTTATAAAATTATATATATATATATATATATTAAATTGTATTATTTTTATTTTTAATTGCTAATAATAAAATTATCTATTTTTTTAATGTAGTAAAGATGTGAATAAGCGTGTTTTCTCGGGAAAAAGAATTCTTTAATCCGTGTATCAAATCTTAATTGATGAAACTTAACTGTGAGTGAAGTAACGTCACATGCGTGGTGGAAATTTTTAATTCCTCGCCTGCAAGTTTAAACTAATCACCATGCGATTCTCTAGTTGCTAAATACAAAAAGAAAAACCATTCGATTTCATCGACACTTTTCGCATTTGCTTTGTGCGGTTACGCTTCTGTCTCCTTCTCTCCGGTCACAGCCTCAACCTCAGTTCCGTTCTGCACCGTAGAGAATGGCCACTGAAGATCTCCGATTCTTCGAGTTGAACACCGGAGCAAAGATACCTTCAGTTGGTTTGGGCACGTGGCTCGCTGAACCTGGCGTTGTTGCTCACGCCTTGGCCACTGCAATAAACGTTCCACACTTTACCTACACTCACTACTCCTCATTGCTCTTCATTTCATAACTTTTTTTTCATTAAGAGCATCACTTTGTTTTTAAATTTTTTACAGTTTGTGCATTTTGTTCTTAATTTAAATTTTCACCGGTCAATTATGTTTTTATTTCCTCCCCTTTTCTGAGAAGGTTCTGAATTGACTAATAATGTTCTGAAGTTCTGACTATTTTTTTTTCCTCAAATTATTGAGCTACAGTCTTTTTAGAGCGAAGAGAGTAACAGCACTGGTTATGATTGACTAATGTTCTGAAGTTCTGACTAATTTTTTTTTTGTCCTCAAATTATTGAGCTGCAATCCTTTTGGAGTGAAGAGAGTGATAGCCCTGTTAAATGATGACTTACAATTTATAGCAGAAAGAAAATGGAATACAAAGGAGAGCTTTTACAGTAATTTAGAAAAGTTACATTTTATAGTTAAGAATGTGTGAAGTTATATAAATTATTTTATGTAAAATTAATTTTTGTTTTGGGAGAAGTACTTGTTATTTTTTCTTCTAATTTTTCTTTTTTAGGAGGGATTGGGAAGAAATTTGTTCAAATAGTAAGAAGTTTATAGATATGTGTAATCTGTTAGAATGTTCATCTCACTTGATGGCACTGCACTTGATGATGAGAAATTTGCTGGTAAAGATTATTATAATGTCATCTCGCAACAGTTGTTTGAAAAAAGTTGGTAGCGAAAGTGTTAATGATAGTAGATCTTTTTTGTCTTTTTGATAAAATTCAAGCCTTGGATCAGTTATTAGAGAGAAATCAAGACATTTAGAGATAAAATGATAGTAGATCTTTTTTGTCTTTTTGATAAAAAAAGAGATATATCCAAAATTGACCTATTTTTCTTTATTTCTATTTCGGTTATTTACTTCATGGATTTGTCTAGTGCCATTGTGTATGATTTTGGAGCAAAGATGGCTAACAGTGACTCAACGTGGACCATATCGATGCAGGTTGGGTACAGGCATATAGATTGCGCGCAAATTTATGGCAACGAGAAGGAGGTAAGAGTTATATGCTTATTTTAGATAATCTCGTGTTATTTTGTATTATGTTTATCTTTGTAAATTTGTTATTGTACAAGGATGGTTTTATATTAAATTTCTTTTTGCGAGTAATTGAGGTTTGTGGGTCACTTAACTGCTGTGGTGGTTTGCTGCATGTTGTAACTGGGTTAATTGGTTAGAACACAATGCTAGAGTTTATAGCAAGAAGTTTATGTCCATAGTAGACCAGTGCTGCTAACATAGTTCAAACAGCATATATGTTTATGCTTCAAACAAGTTAGCAGAACTAAAACAAACGCCGGCATCCAACACAGCTAGGATGTTTTATCCCAATATGAATTTGTAAATAGGATTGCTCATTTGAGAAGGCAGAGATATTTTATTAGTCTCATTCAATGTATTTTTACATAAATGAATTGTATTTATCTCCATTAGGAACATAAATGAACACAGAGAATCATGGTTGGTTAATGGAATATTAGAATAATCTAATAGATGAGAAGCAAGTGTAGATGGATCTTTCTCTCCTTGATCTTTTCTTCTCCTTGTTTTCTACTCTTTAATGGAAGGAGAATCCATGGAAGCAAGCTCAAGAGTGGTGGAAGCTCTTAGAGAAGAAAGGCTTCAATGGAAGTTAGAACTCAGTCCTTGCATCAAACATTTTGTAGTTTAAAGCAAGAAACATAATCAAGGCCACGATAATGTGCATGTCAACTTTGAGTACATTGGTTGTAGAATTGATTTTGTTTTTGTTTAGTGTTAGAATTCGTAGTGTCTTTTCTCGAAAACATTGTTTTGGTACTCTACTCTCTCTAATGACTTCTTTTGTAAATTTTATGTAGATTGGTGATGCCTTGAAGAAGTTGTTTGCTGATGGTGTAGTTAAGCGTGAAGATATGTTTATCACCTCCAAGCTATGGTTTGTCTTTTTTTACACAATACTTGTCAAACTATTTTGTTGCCAAGCTTATCTACATAATCACTTTAGAAGAATCCTTAAGTCTTTACTTTCTTCACCCCCTTAATCTGTAGTTATTGAAATACAATTGATGAGGTCAGCACTCTGCAGTATTTTCTTTGAATTATCTCTTAGAGGATTAGAAAGAGGTACGGAAAGATAAGAAATTCTGGATTAGCAGCACCATTAAGCAGAGAGGGTTACTTCTCCACAAATTGGGAAACCATGTCTGAATCCATGATGGAACACTCACAATTTAATGCCCAACCATGCTTTGAGTGGAACTGCTTCTTATGGAGGACATTTGTGCAAAATTCAATTAAAAAGTTAATGTTTTTCAATTCTTCAAACTTTTGAACAGAGATTTTATTTTCTTTGATTGTGGACATAATTCCTTTACATTTTTTTTTAACTAAAAGCAAGTATGCACTTGCATTACTATCCTATCTGCAATTTTAACTGTTGGTATCCCACGCAACATCAATCACCTGCACCATACATAAGTATTATTAAAAGAGAAATATATATATATATATATATATATATATATATATATATATAAAATAAA
>Ga0214543_1011819_pt1 | contig 12009 bp, 9 predicted proteins | sample CNSS2metaG_FD_160094 | JGI IMG/M metagenome (GOLD analysis project Ga0214543, IMG submission 160094) | Root nodule microbial communities from cowpea collected in UCLA plant growth center, Los Angeles, California, USA - CNSS2 | ecosystem: Host-associated > Plants > Roots > Nodule | place: USA...
ATTTATATTTTATTTTTATAATTTTATATTAAAAAATTTATAAAATTTATATTTTTTTAAATATTTGCGGGTATCGGGTATCCACGGGTACCCGCGGGTTTTAAAAATATCCGCGGGTATTTTTTAAACGGATACCCGGCGGGTAAACGGGCGGGTAACGGGCGGATTTTTTTTTAGCGGGTCGGGTACGGGTATCATACTATCCGTGCCCGACCCGACCCGTTGCCATCCCTAGGTACACCATCTAAATAAATGATAATGACTGATAATGACCCGGTTAAAAGAAATATAAAATTTTTAGATACTTAATAGAAATTTTTTTAATAAAAATTAATTAAAAGTATTTAAATTCATAAAAGTCTTAAAATTTAACTAAACATATTTTTCACTTAAAATTAAATAAGTAATTATTGTAAGCCCCTTTTTCTGTTCCTAAGTGTATGGACCTGGCCTTTTCGTAGGCCCAAGGTCAGCCACCAGGGGACCCCAATACTCTGTCCAGCCCCCTCACAATATCACTTTACTCTTTTTCAGAAAAAGAAACCAGCTTTTGTTCCCTCCCTTCATCTCTTGTAAGTACTCTACTAGGGCACCATACTCGTTCAGCTCCGAGCTAGCAAAGACCATTTCTCCTTCAAGTAAGTTGAACCTTAAGGTTTTGAATCTGTTTTCCTCATCTTTTCACCGTTTAAGTGTGTTGGTCTGGTTAGGGTTTAGTCTCATACCCTGGTTGGTCTTCGTTCTATGTTTCAGCTCATTGCTCTAGCCCTTGGAGCTGAAGTACTCCTTAGTTGCAGGTTTGTTGCGTTTGTTAGCATCTAAGTGAGGTAAGGGAAGCTAGGCCTTTTCTTTTCGTATTTTTAAGTACTTGGTATATTTATGCTCTATTTCATGCTTGGGATGATTTAAAAGGTGTTGTGCTTGTATATGAATGAACGCTTTGGTTGGTGTTGTTTGTTTGTGGTGCTGCATGTGTGAAACAGTGGGGGAGAACTGGTATTCTTGCCTAAACGAGCTCGTTTCGCCTAGGCGAGAATAGCAAAAGCTCGCCCTAGTTCTGCTCGAGCATCTCGCTCAGGCGATCAAAGCTTGTTTTGAGCTACGCATTGCCTCGCTCAGGCGAGAATGGCTCGCCCAAGCGAGTACTCGAGGAAAGCCAGTGTGCTCTGCTCGTGTCCTCGTCCAGGCGAGGGGTTTTTATTTTTGGGCGAATGATGATCTCGCCTAGGCGAGCTGGTCTCGCCCAAGCGAGGACTCGCAGAGTGCCACTGTTACAGACCTCGCCCAGGCGAGAATGCCTAGCTTAAGCGAGACAGTTGCTGTAGCTTAGGCGAGGGCTTCTAGCCTAGGCGAGAATTGTGCATATTTGTGTTGTATATTCTTGTTACTTTTTGTGTTTGACTATTTATCTTGAACATACATGATTATGGTGAAATTGCATGAGTTGCATGAGTTGTAGGCACTAAAATTTGTATGTTAACATGAGTAAAACATGGGATTTTGTTTGGTTGGTTGAGAATGTGCATGAGAATTCAATGTTGAGATAACCAGTGGTGGTTATGGTATGAGAATCATGAAATTTGTATGTGATAGGCGTAATTCCATAAGTCTCGTGGGAAGATCTCATGGTGGTGTGTAGTGTATATATTAAGATATGGATTCAAGTAAGGACCGCATCCCGAAACTCTAATGGGTCAGTGAGTCTCAGGTAGAGCAAACTGACCCAAGTGGTGAAAGTGGCGGGAGGCCTTAGTCTTTGGCAGGATAATGACCTTAGATACTTGAAGGTTAACCTTGTGTGTGGTAGGGTGAAACCCATTGGCAATGACTTTGCAGAGCAGTAGAGACCACAAAAAGTGCAAGCGTCCAGTGAATCTGATCTTAGTATATGTATCCGGATAATTGAGTCATAGTGTCCTGTTTGTCTGCTATAATATGATTCTCTATGCTCACTGTGTTGCATGCTTGAATTGTTTAAGTACTTGTCTGCTATACTATGTTAACTTTAAATTACAGTAGCTTACCCTTTCTTTTTGTGTGTGTTCTTGCCTTGATTCTTTTCCTTTTGCAATGATCACCTTATGGTGGGAGCAGATGGAAAGAATTCTGGAGGTGGATTTAATGGTGGTAGCGGGGCTGCGTAGTTGGGACCAGTTATCTGTAGCTCCTCAGAGTAGTTTTTATGGCTATAATGCCCTTCTTTTTGTAATTCCTTACTCTAGGAGGGACCCTTTTGCAAACTTTTAAACTCCCTTTGTGTTTGTTTATGACATGGTGGTATACCTAAGTTACTTTCGAAGTACATTCTTGGATGACGGTAACAATTACCTTTCTTATGTTCTATGTTCATCTGATTGCTCCTCGTTATTATAATCATGCGATGTTTTATTGAGTAGATTATTCTATTTAAATGGGATGTCACAATTATAACATAAGAAATTTATGACAAATAATTAAAAGTATAAAAAAATTAGATTACTTAATATAATAAATTTTTAATAAAGATTTAATTAAAATTTATATTTTTTTATAAAATTATAATTTGAGTATGCGTCTTGAAAGAAAGAAATAGGATTGTTTATGATGTAAGTATGAAAAGACACTATTAAACTTGCCTCAAGATTTTGTAATTAAAAGATAATTTTACAAAATAAGATCATATGCGATTTATATTACCAAGACGAAACTAAACTTTGCAGCTTGTTTTGAATGATCATTCGTCTTGCAACACATAACTATTAAGTGATGAAAAAAAAAAGAACAGTTTTAATAAGTGAGTACTGATGTGAATGATTGCTTCTCTTTTCCCAATATTATAGTACAGAAGTTTCTCCCGTGGTGTTATGTATATATTTTTTTTAATGAAATTTGTTAGAGGTTCTGTATTTAATAATGTTAAGAATCTTAATTTAAACTTTGATGATTTTTTAAAAATGTCTTCAATTATTTTGTGATATAAATATATATGATAAAACGATTATTTTATTTAACTATATAGGATTATCATGGAAGATAAATACTAAATCAGCTAATAACACAATTAATTTTAGTTATAAATAATCTGCAAAATAAATATTACGCGAATATTCTAGACTTTCACAAATTATTTAGTTTATATTATTTTTGTATTTTATTTTACTTGTCTGAATTTTCATTTTATTTTTTACATGTTAGAAATTTCATTTACTATATTAATAAATTACAACTCAGTTACACAATAATTTATCTTGATTAGATTTTTTTATTAATTTGTCTTACTATAAATGAAAACTTTTTTTTTTTTTACATTTAGGTAGAACATATTTCTAATTTTTTTTTATTTCTAAATTCCAATGATTAAACATAATATTTTTTATAACAATTATAAATAATAATTTATATTTGGTAAAGAACGTCTACTAAGACATATTTAGATTTAACATTTTATATAATTTATATAAACAACAACTTTTTCACTTTAAATTAAATAAGATAAAATAGTTAAAATAAAAGGAGACGATGAAGTATCAATTAACTTTCTAATCATACAAAATTTTACAAACATAATTTTTTTATATAATTTTAAATTAACAATTAGTAGATAAATTTTATCTTGATGAAGTTTGACAACGCCACATCTTACAAAGGTTTTTTATATTGTGCGATCACTTTTGATATTTAATAATTGTTATAAAATTTAAAAACTCTTGTTTTATGTTTTTAAACAGTAGGAGATAGATAACAATTCCAGTTTTATTTTTTTATGCTTTCACATCTACTGCAGAAAAAGAAAAAAAAAATTATGCACAAAGTTCTAGGGACAAAACAAAGAGAAGCTTTTGGTCCCACATTTTGACGGAAAGTCAGAATTTGTGCATTGGATTCTTAAAAAGGAGATGATAAAAAAAAAAAAACTTTGATCAAGCCATTGGATTAGAGAAATTTGTGGGTATATTTGGGGATTGGATTATTTTTCTCAACAAGCAAAAGATATGGTTCAAAACTTTGCATTGTTTATTCATGCTTTAACATAAGACAAGTTAAAAACCTTCGTTCTAGAGTTTCATATTTGAAATTTCTAAACTTTGATGTATCCAATGAAGAAGAGAATAGATGGGCATGATGATGAGAACCAGTATCACTTAAAGTACACCCTTGGGAAAAAGCACCCAAGAGATTCAAAAAATTATCAATGGCTTTTTCTTTTTGTACCCTTCTTTAGATAAATCCTAGAATCACTTTTGACTTCCTCACTACCATGATTCCACCAAATAATCTTTACCCACCAACCTTTCAAGATAACTCTTCTAACTATCTTCATCTACCTTTCATTTCTTTTCTTTCTCACCATAATGCTTGTGACCAAAAATTCTTCCATTACAGCTTGGATCACAAATATTAAAATCACCCTTTTGCATTTAAAACTATAAAAGCCAAAACAAGCCATTTAAAACTCCTTCCTCATTCTGCAATCTGCATTCTTTCAAGTTAATGCCTTTTAACACAGCATTTAAACCAAAATGAAAAGTGAAGGAAAAAATTATCACATGGCACATGAATTTTGCAGCAATCCCTATCTGGTTTATATTCTTCTAGCAAGTTTTATTGCAGTACCAACCAACCTATAACACCTTTCTTTTAAAATTATAAACAAGTACAACTTTAAGATCATTTGTTAACAAAGTTAGCTTTGATTTCAACTGTTTAGTCTCTATTATTGTTGTGTCTAATTATCACATGACCACTCTATCAGTTCTACCTTTTTTTTATTGCCATCAAAAGGGAGAAAATAAGTGTTTTTCTTTTGTATCAGTTATCAAATAAAGCAAGAACCTGATAGAATAAGAAGTAAACAAGAGGGAGTGTGGCAAAAAAGAAAAGTGTATGTTCATAACAGTATAACGCTGTGTCCTGAAAAGAGTACCCCCTTAATCAGAGGAAAATTAAGAGACAATGTGTTCAAGATTCTTCCAAGACCAACATCTTTTTGTCCCCACCGTAACAACTAAGCCCAGAAACACATGAGGAGTACAGCTTATGCAGGATCACAGATATAAGCATCTAGACTTTTACAAAAGCAAACAAATTTCAAAACACTGATATCAGAAGCACTTTGTTTTGCTCATAGGATGTGGATCTTTAAAAGTTTGAATTGTGAAGTGGCTTAAAGCTTTGCAATGTGTTAGACTTCTACATTTGGTTTTAAAAGATAAGAAGCAAATCATTAACAATTTTGGAAGTAACGAGATCAAGGGTTATGTCAATGTTTAAAGTATTTTGTATGTAACATATTATTTGATGATATTGAATGGTATATTATCAGGGTTAAATACGTTTTTAGTATATGAACTTTATAGTAAAATTAAAAGTTATTTTTATTTGAAATTTTAATATATTTTGGTCAAAAAATTTAAAAAGTAAATAGATATAGTCATTTTAATCCAATCATATTAAATTTTATTGACATAGCAAACACATTTCATGTTAGCATCTGAGTTGTTTAACTGTTTGATACGTTCTTGCATCAATATTAACTAAAAAAAACACATTTGATATATCAAAAAAATCTAATGTAATTGGATTAAAATGACTATATTAATTTATTTTTAAAGTTTAAGAACTAAAATATGTCAAAGTTTCAAATAAAAAGCAAATTCTAATTTTATGTCAAAGTTCATAGACTAAAAACATATTTAACTTGATTTTCTTCTTATTTGTCGATATATAATAAGACTTTAGGAATGGAATCACTACCTTATGAAGGAAGAAGAGAGGACACACTCTCTCATACAGCACAATCATTGAATGTACCTTGTAGTATTGGTTTAAAGCTAATCAGATGCAATGTTTTGTCATAATCGAAAAGGTAAAACTTGACGTAAAATCTGATTGGATCTTCTTGATTGCTGAGCTACCTTAGTTAACAGAATACAGTAACATTCAAAATCATAGCTTTAATTCTTCCCTTCCAACAGATCCATCATGTGAGATTTTTTCTCCTTAATACAATAAAGTGATAAAATGTGGAACCAAGTTGGATCAAACAATTCAGCTTTTGTTTCTCAGTTTTTCCTGTACCTTTTTGTGATTTTCTATCGAGAGAAAGTGATTCAATGATTTACTTAAAGTGAATGTGCAATGGAATACCAAGCTGTGCCTATGTTCTCTTCTTGTCTTTTGTTCCGTAAATGAAGACTTTGTGGGAGTGGTAGAAACAATTTTGTACAAACCATTCAAATTGGGTTGCAGAATTTGAGCAATTTTGCCAGCAAACAGACAACAAAATTAAAAGTTGTGGAGCAGTGTGAAACATACATCACTTTCATGGTGACTATGCTACATGACAATTTATTTATTTTAATAATTACTGCATAAAAAGGTTAAATTTATAACATAATAAACCATTAAACTCCATATCACTAATGGTATTGTACTGACATGCGAACTTTATATTTCACTTGCAATAATTGCACAATAAAAAAAACATCACATGTTGGAAAAGTACATAAATAAAATAGTAACTTTTTGAGTTTTGATCATTATATAGTTAGGGTTATCGACTAGGGCAAAGCCGAGCTAATTTGGATTATGCTCTTAATTGTGACTTCGAAATTTATTAGCCCAATTCATTCTATTGCTAATTGCACATCAAACTATTTGCCATGTGCGCACATTATCTTAAAACAATGTTTCTTATCCTCAAATATTTGAACAAAAGAAGAACATAACTTTGCCTTATTGGTTTCTTCAAATACAATAAAGTTTCTGATTCATATTTTGTTAGCTTTGTCTCATGTTTAAATATCTGACACAAATTATAAAAAATAAACAGCATACTTAAGCAAAATTAATAGTTGAAAAAGTAAATAAATAAAAGTTGAGTTAATGCGTAAGCCTAGCCCATTGTAAACCAACTCATATTGGGCCATGTTCTAGTCTGATTAAGTTATTGGGTTTAATTTCAAAACAGTTTCTTTTGAAAATTTCAAATTCAATCTATACTTTGTGGCAGTCTTAATAAGTATAAGCTCAATTCCTGTTTTGATAGCAACATATAACTGGTATTTAACCAAAAGGTATTAGAATGAACTCTTTAAAAAAATTAGGATATTAAATCGAATATTTTAAAAGTTCAGATACTAAATTAAACAAATAAAAAGAAACAATTGGAGTACGTAATTATACGTATTGTTCTTGGGCTTGTTTTCTGCATTTCACTTGCATCACATGCACCTAAATATCTCAAACTTTCAATTAAACTTTTTATATTGAGTTGCATCTACCTTTGTTTTTCTTTCGCTTTCTTTTGTGAGTTTCAATTTTGGGTGAAAAAGATTTTGTATTCTTCATCTTGTATTTCTTCAAAAAATCACCTGATTTTTTTTGGGACAAAAATCCAATTATTTTGTCGAATGACTTCAATGCGCAGAAAATATAACATTAGGACAAAATCATTCATTTCAGAATATCATATCACATCATTCTTGAGTTCTACTGTCATCCTTGAATTATTGCTAGTAAATATTAGATCATTGACATACAAACATTTAATGATACTATCTATGTAATATTAATAAATTTAGCACATAAACTGATCTCATAAGGGCACCTCACAAAGCCATGCCACGTAAAATAGGAATGAATTTTATATACTATGCTCATGGTTTCTATTTCACCCCATACAAAACTTTCTTTAATTTATATATGTTCTTTTCTTCCAATTACATATCTCGTAGGCTGCCCAATATATGTTTGTTGTCTACAATACCATTCTAAAGGGTTGATTTAAACATCTTCAATTTATTTTGAGCCAAAAGAGAAAAAAAAAATAATGAAATTTGTGTAATTTCCAATATTTCGTGATTGCGCATTAAATTATAACTTGTTAAATTAAAAATGTAAATATTCTAAATTTATCTCTTCATTTTTATTAAAGTAATCATTTAATTTTTAGATCATAATCATTTTATAGGTTTGTTAGACCAAAGTTCTACAAATATTTTATTGACTTAAAAACTACTTTGGTCATAATTTTTGTTCCATTTTTCAATTTGGTCCTTATATTCATCAATTTTGTTCAATTTGATCTTTTTTTTTTCTAACGTCGTTTAAATAACAGACGATGAACACTGATTGTCACGTGTCATTTTATGGATTTTTTAGTTTTTTCTTTTAATTTTTTTAATTTTTTTTAAATGTCCACACGTCAAGCTAATATTGTGCCACATGTCAAAGTTAGTAGTCCGTTTTTTATATTCGATTTGGTCTGATTAGGGATGTCAACGGGGTGGGTAGGGTACGGGTTACGGGTAGTAGCTCCCCCGTACCCTACCCGCTGGATAAATATTCGTTCCGTACCCGTATCCATATCCGTCGGATATCCATTATGCGGGTTGTAACATCCCGTCAGGATATTACTGGTTTAAATAAATAAAACGGTTAAATATATAAAGACATCGCATTTATGAATAACCTCATTTCCCAAAAAAGCGGGAAATTTAAAATTTATTAAATGTTCGCATAAGGTTTATAAACATCTATTACATAAACCAAAACAACATGGTTATAGTTTCACCCATCAGGGTTTACAACAGTTTCCAAAAACGAATAAAGTAAATATAAGAAGTTTCTCCCAGTAGAACCCCCCACTCGCAACTAAGCATCACCGGCTCTACCTGCATCAACATCCTCTGCTCCCGTGTACCGCGTACACGATCATCACCAAACACAAGCAGATAGGGTGAGCTTATGAAAACAACACACATCATCATAGATATCATATAATAAATTTAACAGATATAAGCTCCACAATTAACAAAGTACCATCTCTTAACCAATTCTCTAACGTATGGCCACAACCAGACCATTCGGGTTCTACCTCTTCTAGTGATTACCTCAAGGTAATTTGCTGCCAAACCTATTGGCCACAACCGACAGAGCACGTGCGGGAACCAATGCCACGGATCACACACCGTAACGCCAGGTGGAGTTCCCAATTACGAACATAGTCTGTAATGTCCCAAGACTACCAAACTCGTCAGTCAACAACTGAGAAGGGCAATCTAACTAGACCCATCCGTACTGGCCACAACCAGTACACTCACACCGGCAACACTCGCCAACCCGAGCTCAACTCAAGGGTTCCTCGTGTTCATCCGCCATCCCGAGCTCAACTCGAGGGATGCCATTCCGAGCTCAACTCGAGGAATGTACGTGTTTAACCCCTATCCCGAGCTCAACTCAAGGGATACGTCCCGAGCTCAACTCAAGGAACCCAACAATCTTACCTTTAAAGCACCACCAAAAGCCTTGTAGAACACCTTACAAAGTCCAACAACTAGGACTTACAGCAGCCAAATCGCCTAGCGGGGGACACATACCGCTAGGCGCCACAACTTCCAGACCGCCTGGCGGGGGACACGTACCGCCAGGCGCTAAGCACCTCAAGAACCATCAAATTTTGCCACCACCGCCCCGCAGGACTCCCTTTGTTGCCAGGCGGACGCTGATTCAGATGTCACGTATTTTCTCGCTGTCGCTTGGCGGAAACTTCCTGCCGCCCGGCGCCTCCTGCACCATGATCCCACTGTTTCCTCACTATCGCCTGGCGGGTGCGATCCCACCGCCAGGTGCCGCACCAGTAATATACCTTTACTGGTTTTTCGTGATTTTAGTTCAAGTTCACCATAAAGGTTTTGCGCAATTACGTTCTCAGACAGATGAAGCCCCCTCACCTCATGTGTACAAGCGTAAACTGGTTTATCGAATTAGACATACGCAAGTTCAACTAACCCAATACTCAATGTGTCCCTGCAGCTACTACCTCTATGAACTCTATTATTTACTTCCCTTCAAGTCCCGGTTTCCCCCCACTTACAACATTACTTCACAACCTCCTTACTTAGGATTCACACACTTCCTACTATTTGGCAATTCCTGAAATTCATAAAATATAACTTTTCTCTCGTCATCGTATACGTCCACTAACTCTGTACTGGTCTAGAACACAGGTTCCACACTCACGTTAGAATCCTCCCCCAACTACACCAAAATTCTCTTTCTCTCCTCAACACTAACTCTGATTTATTATCATTCTTTCTTACATCCTATTACCCCTTTCCACTGCTTCAGTAGTATGAAGATGGCTCCCTCCACCCAGTATAGTTAGCAACAACCGCGACCTGTAAAAACACCAACTTCTGTGATGGCGCCTGGCGGTAAAGCCCGTGCCGCTAGGCGGTTCAAGTAAATGTGGCAGATTCCCAGAATTTTACAGCAGCTATGCGATCCATCTTTCATCCTCCAACACTTCTCTCTGCATTCCAGAATTACCTTCACCCTCGAATACTTAATCGTGACACCACCCTCTAACTTTAACTCTAATTGTTCACAATGTGGGTACACCAATTCGCTATCAACACTGATTCATCTAAAAATTCTCAACCATAACCCTAAAATCATATTCACACTGTTTCATCAATTTCATCTGCTAATTATACTAAATCTCAATAAAATACGACGTTACATCATCCCTAACTCACCAACCCATGATTGCCCTCCGATCAGAATCACGTTATAACACCCAGAACGACAAAAACCAAAACTCAGTCCCGCGTCGCCTGGCGGAAATTCATCACCGCCAGGCAGTTTATCAATAAAAACCCAGAATGCTCACGAACCTTGAGCCGCCTGACGGTACAGGGATTCACCGCCAGGCGCTGCACCCAGAAACCCCACAATACATGTTCAAATGGATGAGCCGCCTGGCGGCTAAGTATAGCCCGCCACGCGGTTTCTGGAAAAATTCCAGAATTCAGTAAAACCATGATACAGACACAGAACATGCTTAAATTACATAGTATTTTCACACAATTCAGGCCAAACAACAAAATTGACGACTTAGTGTTCTCCCTTCACCAATTGGCTCCTTAGCTCCTTAGCCTTCTCTCTCAATGCAACCCCAAATATCACCCTCAAAACTCACAGACACTCTAAAATTTCGTGCTCTCTCTAATGTATTTTCACCCTCATTCTGCCCTTCCACTAGACCTTCCTCAACTCCTCATATTCAAGCCAAGGCCAAAAATATCAAAAATTAAAGTTTAATTTAAGTTTTCCAAGACTTGAACCCATAACCATGCAATCTCTAAATCAACACCCAACCACTTAGCCAATTCAGATTTCATGCTCATAATCATAATTCAATTATCATATTATTTCACAACATGATAATACTATATTAAAATAACAACTAATAACAACACAAAAATGACATACAAAAGACTCGAACCCAAGTCCTCTCACACCATTAAGTACTCTCAACCACTTAAGCTAGTACTTTTCCACGTCATCTTACTCATAATTAATGTCATAATTAATTCTCCTACCCGCATTTATTAATTAATTAAATTTCACGGATCTTACACGGGTATCCACCTATTTTTTTCATATCTGCGGGTATCCACAAGTACCAGGTATTTACAAAATTATTTTAAAAATAAATATTTAATCATAAATTAAAATAAAATAAAATAAAATACATCACCGTCATACATTTTAAATAAAGTTCAAAGAAATTCAAGTTCATACAAGTCCAAATAACTATAAAAGTAAATATAAAATGCCATTCAACACAATGAAAATTCTTTAGTTAGTGCTTGGATCAACAAGCCCACTTCCACTTTTTCCTATTGATTCCTGAAAAATAAACAAAATAAATAAATAATAAACCTCAACTGCCACGTGCCAAGTATGACAACAAGCATACTATAAACGTCAATGTCTATATAAGGTTTGATGTATATGCCCAATTTCAAAGAAAGGAAAGAGAAGAATGTCAAGGGATGTACCTGGAAGAAGACAACGTACTAATACTTAAAGTTGGAAGAATGAAGACAGAAGACAAGACAAGATGTGTAGCTTAGAAAAAATTAGGTCATAATGTTTTTACTAATATATATATATATATATATATATATATATATATATATATATATATATATATATATATATGTTTTTTTATAAATTAGT
>Ga0214543_1011822_pt1 | contig 12006 bp, 8 predicted proteins | sample CNSS2metaG_FD_160094 | JGI IMG/M metagenome (GOLD analysis project Ga0214543, IMG submission 160094) | Root nodule microbial communities from cowpea collected in UCLA plant growth center, Los Angeles, California, USA - CNSS2 | ecosystem: Host-associated > Plants > Roots > Nodule | place: USA...
TATATATATATCTTTTTACTTTTTTTTACTTTTATTAGTTTTTTTATATACTTATTAGAGTAATATCTATTTTTTTTTTTAAAAACAATATTTTTATAGTTTTTTTTACGGTTATCTTTTTTCCATTTTTTATATAAATTCAAATTTATTTTATAAAACTATTTTGATTATTTAAAAACTATTTTTTCCTTTTCAATTTATCATTATTATTTTTTTATTATAAAACTTTTTTTATTCTTATTCTTTAATCATAAAAATTTTTTTTACGTTTTTTTTGTGTTTATCTTTTAAAAACCCATTTTCCTTATTAAAATAATTTTCTTATCTTTTTCTATTTCTATTTCGTTTACTTTGCTATTTAAAAAAAATGTTTAGTTATATATGTTATATTATCTAACTAAATTAGTTATCTAGAAAATAAGAAAAATAAGATTATTATTATTAAAAACTATTTTTATTTTTTTATTTATTATTTAGTTACTCGAACGAAATTGAGTGTTGACAACTGCCCTCTGTACTTAACTTTTAGGTGATGATATGAAAATATTTATTTTCATAGTGTCACAGTAAAAGATAAGGGAAGATAGAAACACAAATTTCGTTCGGGTTTATGAAAAGAAAAACAGAAATGTTAGGTGTAACAATCTAAACAAAGTGCCGAAACCTTGACTTATAATTTAAGAGAGAGAGAGAGAGAGAGAGAGAGAGAGAAAGTGTAGAAATGCCAGTCAGATGCTGGATTTTATTGCTGGTGCTAGTGGGATGCTGGACTTTAGTAGAATATAAACATGTTGGTGTCAGTCAGATGCTAGACTTTTAATGCAGATCCTAGTCGGGTGTTGGACTTTAACAGAAAATAAACATGCAGGTGCCAATCAGATGTTGAGCTTTCATTTTTAGTGCCAGTCGAATACTGGATTTAGTAGAAAACAAACGTGTTGGTGCTAGTCGGATGTTAGACTTTTAATGTGGATGCTAGTCAAATGTTGAACTTTAGCAGAAAATAAACATGTTGGTGCCAATCGGATGCTGGACTTTAGTAGGAAATAAACATGTTGGTGCCAATTGGATGTTGCGCTTTCATTGTGGATGTCAGTTGGATGCTGGACTTTAGCAGAAAATAAACATTCTGGTGTCAATCAGATGTTGGGCTTTCATAGTGGGTGTCAGTTAGATGCTAGACTTTTAATGCAGATGCTAGTTGGATGCTGAACTTTAGGAGAAAATAAACATGTTGGTGCTTGTCTGATGTTAGGCTTTCATAGGGGGTGCCAATCGGATGTTGTACTTTAGTAGAAAATAAACATGCTGGTGCTAGTCAGATGCTGGGCTTTCATAGTGAGTGTCAATCAGATGTTGGACTTTAGCAGAAAATAAACATGTTGGTGCCAGTCAGATGTAGGATTTTAGCAGAAAATAAACATGTTGGTTTTAGTCGGATTATAGGCTTTCACAAGGGGTGTCAATCGGATGCTGGACTTTAATGCAGATGTTATTCGAATGTTGGAGTAGAAAATAAACATGTTGGTGCCAGTCAGATGCTGGGCTTTCGTAATGGATGCTAGTTAGATGCTATACTTTAGTAGAAAATAAACATGTTGGTGTCAGTCGGATGTTGGACTTTTAATGTAAATGCCAGTCAAATGCTAGACTTTAGCCGAAAATAGACATACTGGAGCAAGTCGGATGTTGGGCTTTCATAGGGGGTGCCAGTCTGATGCTGGACTTTAATGCAGATGTCAATCGGATGCTGCACTTTGCAGAAAATAAACATGTTGGTGTCAATCGGATGGTGGGCTTTCATAGTGAATGCCAACGGAGGCTGGACTTTAGAAGAAAATAAACATGTTGGTGGCAGTCAGATTCTGGGCTTTTAATGTAGGTGCCAATAAGATGTTGGGCTTTTAAAGCTGGTGCCAGTCAGAAGTTGGACTTTAAATGCAAGATACAGTCAGATTTTGGACTTTAAATGCAAGTGCCTTTCGGATGCTGGACTATTAAAATTGATGCTAGTTGGAGCTAGACTTTAAATGCAGGTGTTAGTCGGATGCTGGACTTTTAATGTGGATGCTAGTCAAATGTTAGACTTTAGCAAAAAATAAACATGTTGGTGGCAGTCGAATGTTGGACTTTAGTAGGAAATAAACATGTTGGTGCCAATCGGATGTTAGGCTTTCATTGTGGATGTCAGTCGGATGCTGGACTTTAGTAGAAAATAAACATGTTGGTGCCAGTCGGATGTTGGACTTTCATAGTGGGCGTTAGTCAGATGCTGGACTTTTAATGCAGATGCTAGTCGGATGCTAGACTTTAGCAAAAAATAAACATGTTGGTGCCAGTCAGATGTTGGACTTTAGCAGAAAATAAGCATGTTGGTTCCAATCGGATGTTAGGCTTTCATAGGGGGTGTCAGACGGATGCTAGACTTTAATGCAGATGTCAGTCGAATGCTGGAATTTAGCAAAAAATAAACATGCTGGTGTCAGTCAAATGTTGGGCTTTCATAGTGGTTGCCAACGGAGGCTGGACTTTAGCAGAAAATAAACATGTTGGTGCCAGTCAAATTCTGGACTTTTAATGCAAATGCAAGTCGAATGTTGGACTTTAGCCGAAAATAAACATACTGGTGCAAATCGGATGCTGGGCTTTGATAGGGGGTGCTAGTCGGATGTTGGACTTTAATACAAATGTTAGTCAGATGCTGGACTTTAGCAAAAAATAAACATGTGGGTGTCAATCAGATGATGGGCTTTCATAGTGGATACCAGTCGGATGTATAGACCAACACAAGCTAGGCTTTAACTAATGGTGAAAGTATAAATGTCAATAGAAGTTGAGTTTTAGCGAAAAGGTCAACTAAAAACTAGAGTTTAATAGAGAAATAAACATGAGTGACAATGTATATATACGAGACATGCTATGCATGAATGCATGAAATGAAAGGAGAAAATAAGATTATTTATCCTATTTCATCTTGTTCCTCATTTTTCATTTTCTTATTTGCATAGACATGTATTTTGGATCAATTATTTTCCATACAATCATCAAATTCGTGTAAGTTCATCATTTAAAAAAAAAACTCAATTGATCATTTTGAGACAAAACACGGGAATATCATGATTCTTTTCTATCTAGTGCAATGATTGAGGCGTCATTAAATTGAATTTTTTTTTCAGAAAGATTAATTCACATGCATGCTCGAGTTAGCAGTTTTGGAAACATAGGTAGTTAAATTGTGTGTGAATTGGTCCAAATGATTTCCTGACTTTCGGGATAGAAACTCAAACTATGGCGTAAATTCACCAATGATCCCAAAAAATGCAGTCACAAGAATATGAGGACACGAGTTTGACAAGAATGGATCTGTAGAGAAAAATGTAGCTAAATGCTCCTCAATACTAAGGTGAAAAACTACCAAATTTGCCCAAGCTTGGACATACCATGGTGAAATATAAGATTAAAGAATGTGCATGAATATGGATTGTTCTAACTTAAGGGTAACATGATGTACAAGGATGAAAGGGTTGCCCTAGCTAGATAAACTACAATGGATATAGCAACAGGAGTGCAATGGTGGAACGAACACAAAAAATTGCCCCAATTTTGACTCATTGAGGGTGAGGTTTCAAGTTAAGGATTCCTTATTTTTAGAGGTGGCATAATGCAAAGGCATAAAGAATTGCCCAGTATGAGATTTTGTTTTAGTAATGACAAAAAAATTGACAGGGAAGATTCTTTTGTTTTAGGAGATGAAGAAGGCTAAAGGATTTTGTCGCAACCTAAATCGTGACGGGACAACGAATTAAAAAGAATTTAGTTTGGAAAAAGAGATTAGAAGTCGCCACTATGCAAACATCAATAAACCGAGACACACAACCAAACCACCAGCGGCAACCGCAGCCACAGCGACAACGATAGCCACTTTCAGACTCACTACCACAGACAACGGCGGCAACCACACAGATTCACCCCTATCCATACGTTGTATCTTCCTCATCGAGCCACCACCACTATTTGCGACTTCGACGGGACTACAACCAGCGATGACGCAACCCTAATATCGTCAATGATATCACCATCGTCAATACAACAACTCCTTCTCACATTCATCGCATCATCCAATCAAACACTTAGGGTTCAACCATGGCATACCATTCCCCCTGCCGCGACCACTGCGAACCACTACACCAGCGCTCTTCTTCCTCCATTTCATTTATTTATTAGTTTGCCAATTTTATTGTTTGTGTAAAACAAAGAAATCTCTTGTTGATGTTCAATTCAATTTATTGTTTTTGATAGGAATGCTTACAACCATTAATCTCACACAATAACGAAATAATCACAAAACATCATTTTGAACCTGATTGTGTTCCGATATGCTCTAATCTTGTCTTTGCTCTAACTGTTATCTCTTGTCTTTAATTACTCATGGTGTTGTAATAATTCATCAACAATATGGTAATGTGAAAATGAGTGATTCGAATGTGAGAACGTATGGGTGGTGCGTGAATTGTTGTTGGATGAATCCTTGGGGAAGAAAGGGAAAGAAGATGAAAAAGGTCTCGATGATGAAACGTGAATTTGTGGATGAATCGATGAAAGTTAATGTTGTTTGTGGGTGTTCTAGTGGAGGATGGCAAAGGTGATGGATTAAAGTATTGGCAACGAAGATGATGATGTTTGCGTAGTGTAATGTCAAAATGAATGTGTCCCCCAAAACTTGATGTCCAATGTGAATTAGAAGATGGCGTAAGCAATAGTTGGATGAAGTTGAAACCATGAGAAACTGCTCCTCTAATTTTTAAAACTGTTTCTTATTATATTTTTTACTTTTTATTTAATTTTTATTTAATTTTTTAATTTTAATTAATAAAAAACGAAAATTAATAAATAATAAATTTTTTTAATATAAGATAAAAAAAATCCTTATTTTACTTAACTTTTAAAACATAAATTAAAGAAACATTTTAAAACCAATTTATTATTATTATTATTATTATTATTATTATTTAAGACAATTTATTTCTATCTTTTTAATTTACACTTATGTTTGTTTTTTTTTTAAAAAATTATTTTTATTCATCCGAACAAAATTAGGTGTTGACAGATTTCAAGAGACATGTATGTAAATATTTGGAAAAAAACATCACGCTCTTTGTCCTCAATTAAAACATTAAGCTAAGAAGAAACATGACATTCCAAGACATTATTCTCTTTTTAGCTTATCTATATTTTTTATTATTTTACTTTTTTTATAATGAATTTGATTGTTTAAGATAGAGAATTAACCCAACATACATATTTTATTATTCTTTATTTTATTATATTCTTTTTTTACCTTTGTGACACCCTTCAGAACTTGATTCAACCTAGATCTTATAGAACTCATTTATATGAAAATTAAAGTGCCGGAAAGTTAAAATATATGACATGAAATGTGTTTTATGAGATACGAGATTGATGGTATATATTGGCAAATATACATTGGTATGATAGAAAGAAAGACAACATATGCCACTTGGCTATAAAGCAAATTCTAGCAAATCTTGAGAATCAGGGACTTCTTTCAAGCGTTATATTTCTTAACCACATCAGAATTGACTAGAAAAGGTAATTCTTCTCCGTCCATTTTGGTAAGAATCAAAGCTCCCCCAGAAAATGACTTCTTTACCACAAAAAGCCCTTCACAATTTGGAGTTCACTTTCCTCTACGATTGTTTTGAATAGGCGAGACTAAATCTCCCTTGTGAAAACCTTGAGGACAACCCTCGCTTTCTGTGGCTCTCGATCTCTCTTCTAAGATCTCTAGCTTACTTATCGTACTGACATCTTTAGTTGTTATCCCTTGTACAAGAGTATGAAATGTAGGTTTGACTTGAGAATCCTCTCTTGTGTTATATGCAAAGCCTTTGCCTTCCTAGTAACTTGAGTTGCTTCACGCTTATTTATTTCTCCCTTACTAATTGAAGACATCTTGTGGGATGTGTGAACATGAGTCTGAGTATGATCCTGAGCATTGACTTGGAGAATGGCCTTATAACCGTGATGAGCAGTAGGTATAGCTTGATTTTTACTACAATAATATGGAGGAAGACCATGTAAGGGAAAGGGTTGCGCTTGGATTCCTTGGCGTTCTTGGTGTACACTATGTTTCACCATACATACCAGAGGGTTAGCATAAGTTCTAGGCTAGAATCTTGGAGGATAAGAAAAGTTTTGCTCTTTGCTTTGAAAGGGAAAAGTTTTATTCGTGATCCTCAAATTTTTTAAGATCTCCAAAATTTGATTCACTTGGTCCTTTAATTGGTTTATATCAGCCTTCATTGCTGCTTGAACCTTTTCCCAATCTTCATGATCTTTTGGTTAGCACGAGTCCTGCAAGGGTGTCGTGGTGGTTTTGCCATTATTTTCGGTTTTTATTTTTATCTTAGGATATGAAGAGGAAAAAAAATGAATGCAAAGTGACATGAAAATACAAGATGTTATGAACTTGAAAAACTACCTATATGCATGTGTACAATGGATAAATATTAGGCATTATGTAAGAAAACTTGAGAATTCAAGATGCTATTATGAATTTAGAAATTATGCCAATGCAAAGAGCCACCCATATGAATCCATGGTAGACATTATGGAATGTGAAATGTGAAAGCAAGATGTTATAAATATGAAAAGATATGTACAAAGTATCATTCTGAATGAAGACAAAATGTGTAATGCATGTTTGTGCCTCAAGAGGCACTTATTCACCTAATGTTGATGTAAATGTAACACATTTTAAAAGCGGTTTGCATGACATGCAATTAACTGATGCTCACCTTAAGAGGTACTTATTTACATGATATGTTACTAAAATTGTGATACACTAAAAAACATGCATGGAATTTAACCTCAAAAGGTGTTTACTCATACAATATGCTGATACAAGCATGACGAAATTGAAAATTAATTATACGGTATCATGAATAAGCATGTATAAAACATTCTCCCATTCTTTCCTACAATAGTGTAGATAAAACTTATGTTCTGGTCTATGGGCTTTTTAATTCTATGGGTAGCTCTAAACAATCTCACATGCCTCTAGAGCTGAAGTCAACCTCAGGATATAATCCACAACGATAGGTGACCTAACAGATGTGGCATGTTAAGAGGAAGCAAACTCTAGATGAGGTCTTCACAATAGCCAAGTAGATATGAGATCTAATATGACAATCATTGGACCTCTACTCCCTATGGCTCATTCAGACCCGGGTATAGGTCCCCAATATCACAACAGCAGAACTAGCCTAAAACGTGTAGTGTGTGAAGGGAGTAACCTAAAACTACCAAATCCCCCACCTACAAAACAACCAGAAAACTTCCCAAGCATATATAGACAAATATAGAAATTTTGATTTACGCTAGGGTTCAATAATTTCACAATATAATAATCACGACATTAAAGTATATATAAATCAAATCAAGCCAAATGAAGATAAATGTACATAAAGAAGAATAAAATAAAAAAGGGAAAACAAATATGTATAAACATATATTTTGCACGCTTAATTAATTAGGATTGACTCTCTAGAATAGTCCCTAGTGGAGTCACCATCTGTCGCAACCGGGGTCATGATGGGACGACGAAAAAATTATTTTAAAATAACAAAGGAGTCGCCACCGTAGTTTATTAAGGAAAACTATAGAAAAACCTTAAAGATTTTAGTCTCTGAAACCAAGTTTAGGTTCGAGAGTCAGTTACGTGTGGGGAAGGTATTAGCACCCCACAAACCAAGCAAGTCCGAAATTAAACATGATAATTAAAGTTACAAAAATCTTAATTATCAAGTAAGTCTGACACTTGACGTAATAATTAACGTTATGAAAATAATGATTATCAAACAAGTCTAAGATTAGACATGATAATTAATGTTATTAAAAATCTTGATTATCAAGCAAGTCCGAGACTCGACATGATAATTAATGTTATGAAAATAAGTATAAAAAAGAATTATTATCAAATGAGTATGAGACTGGACATGATAATTAAAGCTATGAAAAACATTATAAGAAGGGATGATTATCAACCGAGTTCGAGACTCGACATGGTAATTAAAGTTATAAAAAACAATGATTATCAAATGAGTCTGAGACGTGACATGATATTATGAAAAATAATAATTATCAAACGAGTCTGAGACTCGACATGATAATTAATGTTATGAAAATAATGATTATCAAGCAAATCCGAGACTCGACATGATAATTAATGTCATGAAAATTATGATTATCAAGCAGGTATGAGACTCGACATGATAATTAATGTTATGATAATAATGATTATCAAGCAAGTTTAGAGCTCAACATGATAATTAAAGCTCTGAAAATAACGATTATCAAGCTAGTTTGAGAACTTGACATGGTAATCACTATTATGAAAATTTTTATTATCAAGCGAGTTTGAGACTTGACATGATAATTAATGTTATGAAAATATTTTGAAAGATTTTAATTATCAAGCAAGTCTGAGACCCAACGTGATAATTAATGAGAATTTTGAAATTTTAATTATCAAGCAAATTCGAGGCTCAACATGATAATTAATGTTATGCGATATATCTATAAAAAAACAAAATAAATAATTAATAATTTTTTAAAAATATTATATATCTCTTTTAGAAAAGAATATCACCAAACAAATATAAAATTTTCTCAATTAATTTTTAGTGTGTATCTTGTGCGTTATTTTGAAGCATCCAATATAAACAACATATTATATTAGCCATTAAAATCAACGCTCGCATTCCGATAAAAGAAATTAAGGAAAAGGTATAAAAGATTTTGATTAATATAACGTACCAAAAGAAGCTTTCAAATGCAATGATTTATATATACATATAAGGTTTATGTTTCTTTGACACCTTTTGTGCCAACACACATATGCAACTTTCATCTAATATTAATGCAATAAAGTCCATCCCAAATTCCGTATATTATACAACCAACCATTTCTTTTGACATAACAAACCCACACTATAAGAGACAATTTCACAAAAGCAATGATAATTAGAACATGTATATACGGTGTCATGACGAGTCCAAGCTTCAGTGTAAGAGAAGGAAAAGAGAGAGAAAAACAATGAATATGTTGGTGCTATGATCTCATAATAAATATCACAAGTAAATATAAAAGGAGAAAGAAAAACTTGGATTCTTTTCACACCTGTTGGATGATTTTTGCTTTTCAAAATCAAAACAATGTTTAGAAGTGTATCTCTCTTATATTCTCAAAGCTCTATGTTTTGGTGGCTTTGCCCTTCCAAGAAATATTTTTCAGGTGCTTTTTCTTTTGTGTTTGGTACCGTGTTATGTGATCCCTTAGTGTGAGTTGTTCTATGATGATCGTTAACGGAGGGTGATGAGAGTGAGATCCAAAAAGGATGATTTTTACCTTGGGAAGAAGATGATAGTGGATAAAAGAGAAATGTCTAGTTATGTATCGTGTGAAAACCCTGTCTTAAATGAAGCGGAGAAAGAAAAAAAGAACTTGAGGAACCAACGTGAGACTGAGATCCTAAGACCTTTTTCTATTATTTTTTTTTTTGGCATAGTCTAAGATATTAACTGTGTGCGGAAGTTGAGAGAAATTGGGAGAAAATCTAGATTGTGGGAGTATAAGGAGGATGTAGTTAAGTAACAATAACATGTAACAAATTATTTTGAAAAAATAATTTTTCTTACTTTTCCTAATTTCAATTTTATTTCTTTCATTAGTAGAAACTATATATATCTTTTTATTTTTTTTATTTTTTTTATTTTTTTTATTTTTTTATATACTTATTAGTCTAATATATTTTTTTTAAAATAATATTTTTATAGATTTTTTGTACCGTTATCTTTTTTCCATTTTTTTATAAATTCAAATTTATTTTATAAAACTATTTTGATTATTTAAAAACTATTTTTTATTTTCAATTTATTATTATTATTATTTTATAATAAAACTTTTTTTTATTCTTATTCTTAATCATAAAAATTGTTTTTTACATTTTTTTTTGTATTTATCTTTTAAAAACTCATTTTCATTATTAAAATATTTTTCTTATCTTTTTCTATTTTGTTTACTTTTCTATTTAAGAAAATGTTTAGTTATATATGTTATATTATATATTTAAATTAGTTATTTAGGAAATAAGAAAAATAAGATTATTATTATAAAAAAAAATTATTTTATTTATTATTTAGTCACTTTGACAAAATTGGGTATTGACATGTATCTATGTGAATTATGTGTATGTGAGGTTGATTTCGTGAAATGAATGATAAGAAACACTATAGGATAATCACAATCACGAACCAAAATTGGAAATTCAACAAAAAATTAAGTACTATTAAATAATAAAATTAACTACCACTATGTAAACTTATAATTTCTATTTCTAATATGTGCAAATTGAGTTATGGAGATTCATTGAATCATGTAAAGCATAGAGATAACACAGTTTAAGAACAATAAACCCAAGTGTATCACACCTAACCGATTTCGCTAGCATACCAACACATATTACCCTTGACCGACAACTCATATCGGTCAAGACTGGGGGACTGGTGTACCACACCTAGCCAAACTCGACCAAATAAGTAAACGATACATACATACCAAAACAGTCAAGTATTCAGCCTAGGCCGAGTTAGCCTAAGTCTTATCAGATCTAACCTAAACATCTAGAGGAATAACCTGCACAAGATGTCATATAACCAACATAAGTCGTCAAAGAAAGTACCCGGCCTAGGCTGACTACTACAATAGACTCAGTAAGATTAAAGCCCCCCAGCGTTCAATAGGTCCTAAGGGTATGGGCTAGGGCCCAGGCCAACTTACAGCCAAGGCCCAAGCCAAGGCCCGGCCCATAGAAATAACCAGACATAATTAATGCTCTATAAATACGTGTGGACCCCAGTAATTAAAGGTACGCATTCATTAATCACAGATTTGACCTTTTGAGAGTTTTGACTCACTTGAGCTTCAGAGTCCCTTCTGCAGGTAACCCCTTCTGGGTCCAATCCGACATGTATCAACTGGGAAGAGGCCAACTGAGGAGATAATGGACTACACGGTAATGTGATGCTTGTGCCTAACTCATCTTATTTGTTCTCTGTAGGAACAATTGGCGCCCACTGTGGGGCACGAGACGAACACCTTTAGTACCCGTTTTTCTCCGAAGATGGTTTCAACCTGTAGCAAAGCTGGAGTGAACAAGCAGGCGGATGCTGGTCCCTCAAGACCTGCTGGCATCACCCCTGACCTGGCTGCCATCCTAGATGGCCAAGCGAAGATGCAACAAGAGCTGGTAGATCTGAAGAAACGCAGTGCTGACGAGATGGAGGCACTGTGACAAGAGAACTCTCGCCTCAGGCGAAAGATCGAAGATGATCCCAACCTGAAGGGAAAAGCCAAGGAAACCTCTGAAGCTGCAAGGTCCCCGACCTTCCAGCCCACAGAGGAGGAAAGCAAATACAACCCCACACCTCATACCTTCACCACTACCCAACAAACACCCATCCCTTCCACCCATCCCCATACTGCATACGTGAAGACGCGGGAGGAGGAGCTTATCGACTTGAACGCTTATCTGGGGAAGAAATACCCAACACCTGGAATGTGTCCCACCTCAAATTCTATTTCAGTTAAATGTATACTGCACTGAGTCGAATACTTGTAACCCTAGGTGTACTCTTTTTCCTCACCTGGTCTTTTTTCCCTAAGAAGGGTTTTGGCCAAGGAGGTTTTAACGAGGCACCCCATATTCAATAAATAAAACGAAGGGTTCTCAACTATACAACTTTCCTACGTTTTTACTCTCATATTCGTTTAAAATCCCCACCCTTATCACAAGTAAGCGGCCTGGGCCGAACACCCTTAACTTATGCTTAATTCGTTTAAGTTCCCCACCCTTACCACAAGTAAGTGGCCTGGGTCGAACACCCTTAACTTGTGCTTAATTCGTTTAAGTTCCCCACCCTTAC
>Ga0214543_1011825_pt1 | contig 12003 bp, 8 predicted proteins | sample CNSS2metaG_FD_160094 | JGI IMG/M metagenome (GOLD analysis project Ga0214543, IMG submission 160094) | Root nodule microbial communities from cowpea collected in UCLA plant growth center, Los Angeles, California, USA - CNSS2 | ecosystem: Host-associated > Plants > Roots > Nodule | place: USA...
AACTTTATAAAATGTTGCAAGAGGTGTACATTGATGAAGTTAGTAATTTCTTTAATATTTTATTCAAAAATAAACTACAATATAAATTGGTCGTGATTTTTTATTTGTTTGTTTTTCAAGAATCAATAGGAGAAAAGAGACTTCTTGATCCAGCACTAATTATGGTTAAATATTTATTTTTTTAAATATTTTTGTAAATATCCGCGGGTGGATACCCGCGGATATGAAAAAATAGACGGGTACCCGCATAACGGATACCTGACGGATATGGGTACGGGTACGGGGCAAATATTTATTCAGCGGGTAGGGTACGGGGGAGCTACTACCCGTACTCTACCCGCCCCGTTGACATCCCTAGGTATAGGTACTATGATATCTGTACTTGCTCCGTTAACATGCAAATTTAAAAAATATACGTATCCGTTATTCGTGGGTATTCATTTTTAATATCATTTTCTACCCGTTGCAGGTTTTATCCACATATATCCGTGGGTACGGATTTTTTTTACATCCCTTGTTACTTAATTAACCATATAATCATCATCACTAGCAAAATATTAATCTCTAACCTATTTGAAATAATGTGAATTTTTTATATTTGAATTAAATTCATGTTTGCTTAATATTATATCATTCCCGTAATATGTGAGAACCGTAATATGTGAGAAGACTCATCACTTATTACCTCTAATTTTGGCTAAGATGATTAGAAAACACAACAAATGAAAATTAACATGGCATTAATAAAATTGATAGTGAGAGTGCCAATGAATATATGAAAAGAAAGTAAAATATAAAACACATGATTGAGTTGATGGTGGAGAAACCCATGGTGCCAAAAAACGAGAAAGAAACCAACGTGAGTTGAACTTTAAGCTCGGCAAAAACAGAGAATGATTGAGCACAGAATAAAATATTATATGATATGACAAAGCAATTATTAAGAAATGAAGTTGTGTTGTCCTCTAGCTGGGTCAAGTAGTGGAAGAGGCACCGTCAATTTTCCACAACTCTATAACTTTTCTGTGATGCAAATGTTGATGAAGTGGATCCTTTTTATTGTTTATGTCACAGTAAAAGCTTCTGTTGTATGTGGTCTTGTAAACGTCTAGACACATTTTCTCCCACTCAGCTCACGGTCCCGCCTCTGCAACAGACTCATTACTACCATAAATATTAATCATAATTTAAATAACTAAATTAATGTATATAACGTCATTACTTAATTTAGCTCCTGGTATCTTACCTAATATATGATTAGGAGTTTAAAACAAAGCCGTGCTCCATATTTCTAGGCAAAATTCATAATAAATACTAAATAGATATTATATATATATATATATATATATATATATATATAATAAATGAGCGTTTAATTTAATTATCTGGTGATATAATGGAATGAATACAAGTATGATGATATTTTACGGTAGATATCCGTTAATTAAAATAAAACTATTAGTATAAAGAATAGTAATTATGGAAGAATGATTTAACGTTTAAATTTATACGTGACCGATATAAGAATGAGAATAATTAAAAATTGTTTGAATCTCAATCCAATAACATTTCAAAGAATTAAGGATAAATACATAAGATTAAAGAAATAAAATAATTTATTTTTGTGATATTGTAAAAATTTTAATAAAATCAGACTATGATGGTCCACTTTCAAATATATATAGGTTCGTAAATAATATAATATATATATATATATATATATATATATATATATATTATATACTTTCATAATAATATAATAAAGTTAATAATAACTCATTTTATTTTAAAATTTTCATTAATAATATTTGTATCACTATAATAAATTATAATATTCCAATTTTATGAATTAAAATAATTTTTAATATAATAAATTAATCACATCATTCACAAACTTTTTTCTAATTTTTTATCAATTTTTTTTTAATCCAGACAATTTCACTTTAACTTCTTTTTTCTTTCAAATTCACTCCTGCAGATTCATTTTTCAATCCAAACACAGTCTTAGAGTAGAACATATTTCAAAATGAAAATAAAAATAGAAATACTTAGGAAAAAAATTTACACACATAAAATATATTTACTTAGTCCATAACTAAATTCAATGTGATGAAAGTTAGGTCGAACTTAAGTCATGTTTGGTCATGTTAACTCAAGCTAACACAATCTCAAGTTTATCAAGCAAACCTAGGTTAAGTCGCAACAAATTAAGTATAAGTCAGACCAAGATTGGTCTAATTCAAGTCAAGGCAAATACAAGTTAGGACAAAATAAGACAACTTTAGTTTAAGTCAGACTAAGTCTAATTTAGAGCAAGTTAAGCCAAGCAAAGATGACTCTTATTAGGCCAAGTTGGGTTAGATCCATGTTGACCAAGTTGATTTGAACCTATGTCAAGTTGAGCCATAAAAAAAACATGTCTATTTAAGTTGGTTCAGGGTGACAAGAGACAAGTTTTAGTTTGGCCCAAGTAGGTCATTCAAGTTAAACTTATACCAGTTTGTGTCTAGGTCATGCCCAGGTTGATAAGGTCTACATCATGTTGAGTTCAATAAAGTTCATGTTGGATGAAGTAAAATTGGAACCCATTTAGACCAAGTCAAATCTAGCCCATGTGAGCCTAGTAAAGAATGGTCCACAAAGGGTTAAGTTAAACCCACATGAGGTTGTGTTGAGTCAGACACACTTCATACCAAGTTGAGTAAAACCCTCTAAATCCCAATTGAATTGGGTCCATGTCAAGTCAAGTAGAGTCAAACCCACATTGAATTCATTCAAGTTAGGCCCTCAATAGACAGAATCAAGTTGAACCCCTTTGCATCAACTCGTTTTGAGCCCACCTCGGGTTGAGTTGAGTTAGGCCTACTTCAGGTCAAGTTAATTTAGGTTCACCTTAAGCTCAATTGAGTCAAACCCACCTTAAGGCAAATCAAGATAGACACATATCGAGCCAAGGTAAGTATGGTATGTGTCAGGCTGAGTCAAATTGTGTTAAACCCAATTCAAATCGAGATGTGAGAAGTCCACATCTGGTTAAGTAGAGTCTAACCCACATTGGGTTGAGTCTAGTTTGATCACATTGAGCCGAGTTGAGTCTAAACCATATTAGATAGAGTTGTGTCTGCCCCACCTTAATTTGAATCGAGTCAAGTCCACTTGGATTCAAGTAAAGTTGGACCCATGTTAAATTGACTATAGTTGTGTTCAGGTTAGGTCGAGTAGAGTTGGACCACGTTAGATGCAGTCAAGTCATGCTAATGTTAGATCAGGTCCAATTGTGCTTAGTGTAGTTTTGGTATAGTCGAAAAAACTTTTGGTAAAATCCAAATGAACCCATCTTTGGCTGAGTGGAGTCAAGCCCAATCGAGTCGAGTTGGGTTGATTTTGTGAGGTTGACGTCAAACTGAGTCTTGTTGAACCCACACCGAGTTGATGGTAGGTCAACTTCAAATCATACCATATCAATTCAAGTTGAGACAAAATTGACTGATATTGAACCTGTGTTAGACAACATCAGGTCGAGTTAAACTCGAGTTAAGTTGGTTGGTCCAATTGAACAAGTTAAGTTGGTCATAAGCTTTTCATCAAAAATGTAAATAATAAAATTAAGTAAGATGCAATTTATAATTAATGTAGAATAATTAGGGATAAATTTCTAATATAAAGTATTTTAAAAACTTGTACAATTATGAATAATATTTAAGAATTAATTGAACTTTTTACAGTAAGTCAAACTCACTTTGATCTTAATCCCCTTTAAGTGGGACTGTTAGGAGCTGAGACTTTTTTGGTCCATTTATTTGATGGCCAATGCAATAAAACTTATTATGCTTTTACTTTATGCACCCTCATAATTTCTTGGTGCATCTTCTTAAATTTTCAAAATGACCATTTCACCTTGTGTGAAAGTGACTTAAAGAATACGTGTTCTGAAAACTTGCCAAAACAAACTTTTTGGAATTTTTGAAATAAGATTTTTAGAACAAAATTTCCAAAATGTATATAATGTTTTCCCAACGAGTTTTCCTTAACACTTTTACATGTGTTTAGAAGAAGTTTTTCGGGACATGTATATATTTCGAAACAAGTTTTTCTCGTGTTTTTTCTGTTATTCTTTTTCCACAGTGTTCTTCCTTGCAGCGAAGGTGATGAAAGTGATGGTGGTAATAATAGTAACAAGGGTGTGGTAATAGTAACAATGAATAAGGTGCAGCGGTGGAGGGAGTTTGAGTCTCTTCCTACGATAATGGGGTTGCACAAAGCAATAACTAACTTATTTTAGAAATAGTTTAAGATTGACCATGGAATATGTCATGTCTGAAAGGCCCAAGTACAAAAATTATTAAAAATAATAAAAAGAAGATAATAGTCCCTACATATTAATAAATTGACATTATTGCACATTTATTATTATATTAACGTTTTGTGGTATGTTGACTATGGATTTGCCCAATCCTCTTGCTTGGACCAATTGCTTTAAATATAATAAAAATATTAAATTCACGGAAATTTTAGAATTATAAGAAGGATCCAACTTTTTTATTTTAGAGAGATTACCTAAACTTTGCAAAATGAATAGAAAAGATAAACTAAAATTCATCTTTATTTTTTTGAATTTTCAATTATAATATTTAGTGTTAATTTCCTTTTCTAATTTTATAAAATACGAAATACCTTTAAAAGTTGTATGTTTTCACCGGTAACATAAAAAGAAAGTAAAAAGAAACAAACATCACGACACGAGACAATAAACTTTGGAGTGATTAAGGAAATAAAGTGATGATGGCAACGTACTACGCATGCAAATACATTTTTCAACTAAAAGCACCGTGCTTCATCTGCTTTTTTTATATTGTAAAAAAACATTTTTTAATTTTTTTTATACAAATGTTTTTTTACCTTCTTATTTTTTATTATGTAATTTTCACAAATTATTAAGAGATTCCTCAACTTTTCTCTACTTATTTATTTTTTTAAATGTCGTTTTTTAGTTAGTAGTAATAAAAGTAAAGTGTAATAATTTTTCATTTTTATACATTTATTTATGTCTAAAATCACAAATTTTACTTATACATTATATTATTTTAATTTATTTTCATCGAAGAAATGAAACAAATAAATTAAACCTAAAAAAATAAATAAATTGACTACAATTTCCCTCCTTTATTCCTTCGTTTTCGCGCAGCGCTTTTTTACCTTTCCATGGCTATTCGAATCACATAGTCACGTCACACCACCCCAAATCGCACCCAATACTCCTAAACCCTAGCACGCCACCGTAGATGGCGACGACACGATCCGCGCCACTCCTCAAACATCTCTTGGCCCGCCTGAATCCGGCCCGATCCGTCACATACATGCCTCGGCCCGGCGACGGCACCCCGCGGGCGGTGACGCTGATCCCAGGAGACGGAATCGGTCCGCTGGTGACCGGAGCTGTGGAACAGGTTATGGACGCGATGCACGCGCCGGTGTACTTCGAGAAGTATGAGGTGTATGGCGACATGAAGGCGGTGCCGGCGGAGGTTCTGGAATCGGTGAGGAAGAACAAGGTGTGTTTGAAGGGAGGGCTGGCGACGCCTATGGGCGGTGGTGTGAGCTCGCTTAACGTGCAGCTGAGGAAGGAGCTTGATCTCTACGCATCGCTCGTTAACTGCTTCAACCTCCCTGGCCTTCCCACGCGCCACGAGAACGTTGACATCGTCGTCATCAGAGAAAACACCGAGGGCGAGTACTCCGGCCTCGAACACGAGGTTGTTCCCGGCGTCGTCGAAAGCCTCAAGGTACTCGCGTTTGAGCACCTTCGTTGCGTTTTGTTTCTCTGTGTTCTAACAAAACAAAGGCTGAATAATTAGCTTTTATCTCAATTCATTGAATTTGAGATAATGGAAAAATGGGAGTGAGCTTTTACTTATTGATTAATTAAATTATAAGCTGTTGTCTGTTGTTTGCCGCGTTGAATTGCGAGAATTAGCAGAGTTTCAATTCATGAATGGCTTAACCAAGCCGTAGGTGATTTGTGATTCGTGAGTGTTGATAAGTGAAAACGTTAGTGCATTGCTTGCCATTGTAATTGGAGATTCGTTTTGGCATACTGTGTACTTTTTTTGGTTGAATTGTTTCCATTTGGTTGAGTGGAATTGAAAGAACTGATAAAGGGAGATCGCAGTTTGTTACAGATTCTTGATGCTTTGGTTGTGGTTTGTGGATGGTAGAGTATTCAATATACGCGGAGACGTGAGGAATTTATTTGACTTGATCTGGGACTTATTTTGACTTGCTATAGACCTGGGGTTTGAAATTTTTGTACCAAGAAATTAATTAGGAATTCTTGGGGTTGTTTGAAAAGATTTCAGGTGCCAAGTTGTTTAGCTCTGATCACCTCAGAAACAGCAAAGAGAATGCTGCTTGGGAATTAACATAGTATAATTAACTTTTTTTTTTAAGAAATAGGTCACCTTAGATAATAAATCTGTTCTGCATCCAATGGCGTATGTTATATCATGGATTAATATCCACGGCAATTGTTAGTGATTTGTTGAATGCCTCGAAAAGTGCTAACAAAGAGGAGATCATTAGGTCTGTAATTGAATTAGTGGAGAATGGTACTAATTTTATGTATTTGTTTCATTTCAGTCCTTTGTATGAGTTGTGTACATGCTGCCCCTCTGTTAACATTTTCTTCAAGTTCTTAGCCTGAATATTTTTGTTAATTTGTGGATGTGATCCAGATATTTCTTGATTTCTTATGGGATTATTATTGTTATAGACAATTCATTTTCTCTTATATTCTCTCTCAAGATTTTTTTTAATGTTAATATTTCAATGTATATTTCATGAAGTTAGCACCTTGGTATCATGAACTGTTAGTTTTTTTATGTTTGTGCCTCATACTATTATTTTGCTAGGTAATAACAAAGTTCTGTTCAGAGCGCATTGCTAAATATGCTTTCGAGTATGCTTACCTAAATAATAGAAAGAAGGTGACTGCTGTGCACAAAGCAAACATTATGAAGCTTGCTGATGGCTTATTCTTGGAATCTTGTCGAGAGGTTGCCACAAGGTATCCTGGTATCAAGTACAATGAAATCATTGTAGACAACTGCTGCATGCAGCTTGTTTCAAAGCCTGAGCAGTTTGATGTCATGGTAAGCACATTTATTATTTAATCCTGATTCTCAATTATTTACCAGCTTTGATTAATTCATGGTGCAATTACGAGTGATCAACGCTTGTTTGCTTTCAGTATTTTTTTTAACTTGTTAAAGCGCATAAAAAACAATAGAAAGAGGGAAAGGAACACTATTTTGTTATGTTGCCTTTGGAATAGTGATAACATCCTAAATGTAACGTTCATCGTTTCCTCATTTAATCTAATTTTACGAGAGGATTAGTATGCATATTCAATAGTTTGCTTTTCCTTTGGGGAAGCATTTTATAATGCACTCATAATACCGAAGAAGGGTTTTGAAGTTCACGAGTGCTGTTTTTCCACATGCTAGGTAACCCCCAATCTTTATGGGAATCTTGTCGCAAATACAGCGGCAGGTATTGCTGGAGGCACCGGAGTCATGCCGGGAGGTATGGTTCTTAGTTTCCAGAATATTATATGTTGTAGCTCTAGAATTCAAATTTTATGATGTTGCTATTTTCCTATTTTCTTATTAAATAACTCCTTGTCATTGTGGTTGTGAGATGCGCCTATGACTAATGTTCAGAATTATCTAGTCTAGGTTCAGAGTTCACGAACTGTGTCAGAAGATTATTGCGGGAAAAACATGTGATGAAAGAATGTGTCTTTTATGTTATAAATTGTATATTCACTGGAAAGAAAAAATATTAGAGGTCATAAAGTTCAAACTGGCACTTTATTTGCTTACCACAACATTCGGTTGCAGCAATAGGGGCGACTGCTGCCATTGTGATTGGGGAGTAATGGAGTGTTGTCAAATGGTAGTGACAACTAATAGAAGCAGAGTCAGTGAATGGAGATGATCAGGGATGTGATAGATAGGGCTAGTGCAGCTGTTTGGGAGGGGACCTAAATTAGAGATCTGTGCTCAATGAAAAGAAAATTAACCCGAACCAAATTAAAAAATGGTTGTAGATAGCCACACTAGACAAGTTGGAGTAATGTAGTTACCAATGATAGTAAGTAACAGTAGTGAAGTCAGTGGATGGAGACTGTGATTTGTGAGGGCAGTGGTGGTGGCAATGACGCTGAAAGATGGGGAAGATTTAACAAAAATAGCAGATAGAGTTCCCTCTCCCTTGCCTTCTCTATTGAGTAAAATTCATACTCAACTCAACCTACTTATGTTAAGATCGAAATCGAATATGTCAAGAAATGATTGGCATGGGTTTTGCAGGTAATGTCGGGGCTGATCACGCTGTGTTCGAACAAGGTGCTTCAGCAGGAAATGTTGGTAATGAGAAAGTAGTAGAACAACAGAAAGCCAACCCAGTGGCACTCCTTCTTTCGTCGGCCATGATGCTTCGACATCTTCAGTTTCCTGCATTTGCTGACCGATTGGAAACTGCCGTTAAAAAGGTGATTTTGGAGGGTAAATATCGGACGAAGGACCTTGGAGGCACAAGCACCACACAAGAGGTAGTTGATGCAGTGATAAATGCTTTAGATTGATTCATTTCTTCGCTCATCTTCCGAATCAATCAAGCCAGCCTCCTATATTTTTGGCTAACTAATTTTAGCAAACATTTATTTGGCACCCCTTAAACTCGGAAGTTGCCAAATTTTTGGTCTTGAATAATGATAATTACTCAACACAGAAAACGATATGATAAGAATTTAATTATAGAATGTGATAACTGATGTCTATTCGCATTCCTTTTCAAACATTGATTTTATGTATGCTCTTATTTCAAAGATGTCTAAAATGAGTCATTACTCAAGTTGAATAATATTTTTGTCACTTTTTGGTGATAAAAAAATGCTTATTTGTTATTATTAAAATGTTGTTTTTATTTACAGTAAATTGCTTGCAAACCTAGTTTTTAGGTCCGGGTAGTTTGCCAATGTTTTAAAATTTCATACAGTTCTAATCTTTTACGTGTGTGATACACAAGTCTACCCGATGGAAAATACTGGTAATTTTTATCGTACAATATGCAGTTTACTAATAGCAACATGAACTCCGGGTTATTGTTATTATTATTATTATTATTATTATTATTATTATTATTATTATTAATGTTAGTATGTGGTTTAGCAAGTAAATTCTCAAAATTTTGGGCACACAAATATTAAAAGAATATATATATAGCACTTAATATTACAAATAAAAAAATTATCGTAAATGTTTATAAGGTTAAATGGATTTTAAGTGCATTTTTTAAAATATTTGGACTAATATACTTGAGATTGATTTCAAAACATTATGTATCTACAAAAAAAATATGCTTCATGCTAATACTAAGTTAAACTGAAATATATTAACAAAAACAAACGATGAATAAAAATATCAAATGAAATGAACATCTCAAAATTTCATTAAAATTTATAAGAGTTCGAAATTATTTTATGCCGATATTTTTGTATATAAAAAGGGAAATATTTTTTAATATATATTAAATTAAATATGTTTTTTGACTAAATTTTAAGTGAAATTTAAATTTGATTCTGTTCGAAATTTTTATACATTTTTATCTTTAAATTTAAAAAAATAACTTGATATATTATTTTTAAGACTGTTAATGTTTTTTTGTATTAAATGACTTTTTAAATTGATATTTGAGTTAAGATGTTTTAAACTATATAAGTAATTCAAACGTTAATTTTAAATGCTGCTGCTTTACACGTCAATTAAATTTGACATAATTGAGTTAAAAAAATTATTTACTTTTAAAATTTGATAATCAAATTGTATCAAAATTTTAAATATAAAATATTTCAAGTTTATATTAGAGTTAAAAAGTTAAAACCATTTTAATATATATATATATATATATATATATATATATATATATATATTCTAAATATTCTATTTATCCATATTTGTATGCATAAATTTATTATGAACAAACGACTTATTAAATATCTATTTCGTGAATGTATATTTTGTACATTTTTCAACAAAGCCCCGTAACTAATAAATTTTCGATTTTATTATAGTATTCTAACTATTATTTTGTTTGACTTTTTTTTTTCAAAAATAACCATAAACAAATTTTCTGAAGGACAATATTTAAACATTTTAGATGTGGCTTGCTATTTGAAGGTATAGGGTGTCTCTGCGTGGGTTTGGATTGGATTGAGGAAAATAAAATATTAACGAATTAATTTTCATTCGATTTATTTTTTTCAAAATTAGAATCAAACCAACTCAATGATGAACATGTTTGTTAATTTTTTATCAATTGGATTCAGTAATATATAAATATAAAAATACTATTTAAAGGAAAGGACAAGTAAATAATTTTATCCAAAAATCCGCGCATAATTCTATAAAAGAAGGTTTTAAGCGTAATTGATTAACATAAATCAAGTAATAACAAAAGAAAAAAATATAAACAAATGTACACTTTTTAAAATTTCATATATGATAAATAATAATAAGGAAAATATATTATTATTATTATTATTATTATTATTATTATACTTCAGATTAAATTTGATTGATTAGGATATAATTACACTAAAAATGTCACTTAATTTATTTAATTTAATTTAGATTATCGAATTGATATAAAAGAATAAACATTTCAGTATACAGTCTTCTTATCTTACTTTTTTTTTTTTAATTTTACTTTTATGAATTGTATTAAAACATTCCCCTATTTCATGAATAATTGAGTTCAACCGATCAAGATTAAAGGCATTTGAGGTTGGTATATATAACTACCGGTTTTGTTTAAGTTATTTATTTGTTTATGATCCAATTAAATATATTTTTAGTTTCTTAATTTTAGTGTAAATATGGAATTCATTATTTTTTTTAAAGTTTAAAAAATGAATTAATTTAAACTTTTTATGTGTTAAACAATATTTTATATTGATATTTGAGTTAGAACATATAAATAATTTAAATATCAGTCTAAAATGTTGTTATATCAAATAAAATTAATGTAATTGGGTTATTAGGATTATATTTATTTATTTTTAAAGTTTGAGGATCAAACCGTATTAAAGTTTAAGATAAAGACGGATTTCAATTTCACATCAAAGTTTATGGATGAAAAACACATTTAGTCCTTTCTAATTTAACTTTTAATATATCAATTTATTTTATACAATTTTTTTCTATTTAGTATTTAAAATTTTATTTTTTAATTCATTTTTTTTTTGTATGCTACAATTGAAATGTTTGTTTAAGGATTGAGTTTTTAGTTTCTGGAAATGCTGAAATAAGTTATATTGTTATCAAATTGGTTGGTTGATATTGTCCGAGGATGTTTTGGGACAAATTATACTTATTATAATGTTTAAGTAAAAATAGTTTCGGTGTACCAATGTGAAAATCTAATATGTATATGTATTATTGAACTCTAAATTCATTTATGGTGCTAGGTGGGACCTCAAAATTGTTGGATGCTAGAAGAAAATTTGGATTCCAGAGAGCTCCGACAATCTAGGCTGTTGGGCACCAGTTGATTTTCTTTGGGCGCTATTTGGAATTAAATCACAGATAACTTCAATGGTTAGGATTAGGGATGTCATCGGGGCGGGTAGAGTACGGGTAGTAGTTCTTCTGTATCCTACTCGCTGAAAAAATATTTGTCCCGTACTCGTATCCATATCCGCAGGTATTTACAAAAATATTTTAAAAAATAAATATTTAACCATAATTAGTGCTTAGATCAACCAGTCTCTTTTCTCCGATTGATTCTTGAAAAACAAACAAATAAAAAATCACTAACAATTTATATTGTAGTTTATTTTTGAATAAAATATTAAAGAAATTACTAACTTCATCAATGTCCACCTCTTGCAACATTGTATAAAGTTTCATGTTGTCCAATTTTAATCTAGAAAAGTCTTAAAAC
>Ga0214543_1011829_pt1 | contig 11996 bp, 6 predicted proteins | sample CNSS2metaG_FD_160094 | JGI IMG/M metagenome (GOLD analysis project Ga0214543, IMG submission 160094) | Root nodule microbial communities from cowpea collected in UCLA plant growth center, Los Angeles, California, USA - CNSS2 | ecosystem: Host-associated > Plants > Roots > Nodule | place: USA...
CCAGACTCTGCAGAGTTTGGGAACCGTCACAGGTGCAAGCCACCAAGACATCCGATGTCGCTTACATAATCCGGATATTGAGTCTAGAGTCATGTATATGTGTTGTGGTGGTCTATATGATTCTGGTGATAATGAGAAAGATTGCATGGTCTCTGTTTATAATTGAACAGCATGATTCCTTAATCAGATTATCTTACCCTTGCTTTTTGTGTTCCTGTCTTGTGTTGTATGTTTCCTTTTGCGATGATCACCTATTTCGGTGGGAGCAGATGTGGTTGCAGTGTCAAAGGCACTTCTGGAGGATGAAGAGCCATCGTGTTAGTGTTGAAGAGGAGGTTTCCAGTGGGAGCTTTAGCAGTGGTCAGTAGTACATAGTTTATTAGTTTAGTTTAAGTGTATAAGTGATATATTTTTATAGTCATACCTTTTGTAAGACTGTATTAATATATTGTGTACACTGGATTATCTGTTTTGGAACTATGATGAAACTCCCTATTTTTTTTTATTAGTTTTAAGCTGCTAAAAATTGGGATGTTACAGTGACAGGGAAGCCACAACTCTTCAATGTTTTTTTATTTATTTATTTTCTATATATATATTTTAAAAAATATTTTCATATTATTTATATGAATTTAGTTAATTTTTTTTAAAAATTTAAAAATTAAGTTTTGTCACTCTTTTGTAATTTTTTTTACTTCTTTATTTGATGTCTCTCTCTTCTTTACCTTCATTTCCTACTCTCCTCCTCTTTCTATCTCAATTTTCATCATCAATCTTTTATTATTTTTGAAAGCAAATTACACCACAACAAGATTGAGGAATTAAGAAACATTTTGGACTAAATAATTTTTTCTTTGAGTAACTTCCTTTTTTACCCCCTTTTTTTGAAACAATATGTTTTACTCTTGTATGTGGCTTTTCTATGCTCTAGGCATATTTCTATTTGCTAGAGATTATAAAATCATACTCTAATTGTTTATCAAACTCTTTTTTGTGTAAATAGAACTATTTTAGGCTTTGAAGTTGGGTAAGGGAAGAACAATATTAAGAATATATTTTAAGGTGTTGGAAGTTCCACATCGACTAGAGTTAAGGCTATTTCATGCTATATAAGTGGGGTGCAAAACTCACCTTACAAGTCGGTTTTGTGGGGTTGAGTCAAACTTAAACTTCACTTCTAATATCAGGTAAAGGAAGCTAATCATTTAAAAGTTATTAATTTTCTTAAAATATTGAGTCTTGGTTTTCATATTTAATTTGTGATATTCATAAATTTATCTTTTCCTACATAAGACGGAGACTGAATTTTTAGCAAGCACTATGTTGTATCTCCCCAGTGATACCCCCTCCTTAAAAACCTAACAAATGGTATCAGAGCCAGCGATTAAAACTGGCTCAGACGAATGCAATATGGTTCTAGTATCGAAAGTCTTCTAACAAGGGTTCCAAGTAAGCGTGTCCCGTTAAGAAAAAAAACGGCGGTACAAAAAAGGAAGGAGCACTCGTGCCCATAAACCCATTGTCTTAAGGTTTTGGTTGAGAGTGGTGTCAATACCTTATATAGTTGGGCTCAGGTCTCATTGATGTTGGATCTCCCCAGTGATACCCCCTCCTTAAAAACCTAACACTATGATCATCTATATTGAAAGGGATATTGCAACAAGCTTTAGTTCTAATTAAATTATTGAAGATTTTAAGTTATTAAGACAACTTTTGATTATTTTTTTAATTTTATTGTTGATGATAAACTTTATATTTCACATTTATATATATATATATATATATATATATATATATATATATATATATATATATATATATATATATATATATTATTGTCATATATTTTGGATTATATTATCATGTGTGCTTATTTTGAATTGAGAAAATAATGTCAGGAAATGAATTTTTTTTAATTAGAAAAAATAATTTATATATAAAAAAGAAAATTTGGTTCCCCTAATTTGTTTGTCCAAGTCCTACCACTGCTCTTAATACAATTTTTCAAGAGGATCAACCGAAGATCTAATAAACTCTTGTACTAATTCTTCTTTCATGTTCTAGCTTTAGTATTATTGTCACCCTCAATTCGAACAATAGACAATATATCGTATGTATGGTAGTTGACAATAGTTTTACTATCAATATAAAATATACAATTATCGTAAGAGAGAAAAAAACAAGAAACACACGTACACAAAGATAAGTTCATTTTCACAAGAGTAAATCTTATATGCAAAACCTTAATCTAAACACGAAACATTTATCGTAAAACCAACTTAGGAAAAAAAAATTCTAGAAAATACATGTGATCAAATAAAAATATTTTACTCTTTAAGAAAATCTCTATGATACACTTGAATAGATGTATATACAAGATATTTAAAGAAAAGATCGAAAAAGATATTTTAGGGATAATATTTTTTATGAAATGAAGATTAAATAATTTCTTTCTTTATTTATACATTTTTTAATTTATATAATAAAATGTTTGTATTCCATTCTATTTGAATATTTTTACTACAATCTATCCATAACGTTTTTATTTATATTTCGATGTAAATAAATTTCAAGTAGTTGATCTGTAGCTTTTTTTAATATTTGAAATATAAAAATTAAGCTAATAGTATATAATGCGTAATTTTCGTACATAGTATAATATTGTAATAGTTAAAAATAAAATTATTTTAGAAATTGTAGCCGAGCTTGATGTGACAATGTGCTTATATTAATGTGTACTTGGTTTTTCTTAATTATTACTTTTGACATGCTCGTAAAGAGAAAGAAAGAATAAAAGATCTCGTATTTTTAGGACACCTACTTCATCTAATAATTGCGATCATTGTTTCCTTTTCGCTCGTGGATTCAATCAGTTGAACCATAACCTTTTTTTCTTACGCTCAATATAAAAATATCATATAAACAAAGATGTATTGTTTAAGAAAAATATAAAATATAATAAAAGGTAAAGAGTTAAAATAAAGTAAAAGTAACTAATAATTTTATTCTTCTTTTCTCTCATCCTTTTTCTTTACTAATCAACATCTCTCACTTTCTATTTCTAATAATTGCTCTCAAGATTCCGTTCCAGTAAAAAAAGAAGAATTTATTAACATTAACTATAGTATTACTAATAGTTAAATAAATACTTAAATAATATTTACATTACTTTTTAAAACCTTTTTAAAACAATTTTCTTCATAAGTTACAAGGAAAGAAAATAAACAAAAATTGGAATATATATTTTCTTTTTCACATTCTTGGTTGTTTGAGTGTTTTTATGAAGTAAGATGATTATATTTATGATTTATTGTTATATGAATAGTGAGGCTTAAAAAGACTATAAATAGAGAAAATTTTGAATTTGAATTTTAAGATATGAGGAATTGAATTATTAATGTATATGAAGTTTATTGAAGTATCTATTGTTGAGAAATTTATGAATTTATTTTGTTTGATTTAGGTTATATATTTAGAGCATGTGGTTTTGAAATTCTGATTAATGAATTAATTAGGAATACAGATATATTTGTTATCTTTTTTTCTGGTAATCAATTACAAATGTGGACTTGTGTCAAGATATTTCTAGAATTTTAAGATTTTATCTTAGATAAATCTATGATGCTTTCGTACCTCAATTTGAAATGATGATTTGATTGAGGTGTGTCCGTCGATATATGCTTGTTTCAGAGATTTTGGTTGTGATATAGTAGTTTAAGTTAATTGTTTCCATGGAGAAATACTAATCTTTTAAGTTCAATCAAAGTGTATTGAAAGGGATTTGTTATATGAAACTATTCTGACTTTATTAGTATCTAATTCATATAAAGGAAGATTTAGGTGATGAGAATCAAATGAGGTTTAACTTGGCAAACAAAAGAGGATCATACTTAGGGAGCTAGTAAGGTTAATCCTGTCATGACTGGATGACATCAGTGAGTTCCATTTAATAACAAGTTGTAGTAAAGAATGAGATGGTGGTAAGTATGATAGGTGCAAAGTTTCATGAGTCCATTCAATACATTAGTCTTCGAGAAATAGATTCTATATTTATTTTGTTGTTGAGTCGCTTTGGAATGATGTTTGTTTGAGCCATTGGGCTTATCCATGTGGGTTGATACCTAGTGTTTGAATTGATGAATGTGAACTATTTGCGTTTTTGAACTGAGTAATGAGAACCTAAAAATAATAATAATAAAAAATTAAAATTAAAATCGAAATTTTATGTATGTATTTTTTTCTATACTAAAAATTTAAAGGATTTAAAAAGGTCATTTTGGAGATCGATTCTGAAAACTCCTTCCCATTTCAATTCCTATAAGTCAGATTCTCCCATCCATCTCCATTCTCCCTTAAAAATTGACCTTCTTTCTGTTTTCTTGAAGATCTAATGTCATAGAAGTGGTTAGTCTAAAGGTTTCTACCATATAATTCGATTTCATCTTAATGTAAGTTCAAGTTTCTGTCATCTTTGTAGATGTTTTCTTATACATGTAGTTTTCCTGAACTGCATGTATTTTCTTTGTTTCCTAGATAAAATTTCATCTCGCTATGGTTTTAAAATCATGCCTTGATCACTGATCGGACTTTTTGTTGTGTAGTTATAGCAATCTTAAGTGGTGGAGCCGTGTAGGGGAAGAACAATGATAAGTGTATTCTATAAGGGAAGGGAAGCTAAATTCTTTACAAATTTTAAAGTCATAATGTTGAATTAAAATATTGGAGTAGGATCTATAGTTGCATGTTGACCTAAATAGGAGAACGATATGAAATTATTTTGTATTCTAGTTCGAAATGTGAAGTTGATTGAGACTTTTAATTCTGTCAAATTGTGGATTTCTGAGTATTAGAGTGGTTTAGGGAATCTTCAGTTAAAATATATAATTTGAAACATGTTGAATTGGTGAGTGATTTGGAAACATGACTGAAATGTAATTCTTCATACTATAAGAATATAGAGATGAGATAATTAAATTTGATGTCATAATGATGAATGTGACATATTGTGATTGAAGTGTAATTCTCTATACGGTAAGAATATAGAGATGAGATAATTAAATTTGATGTCATAATGATGAATGCGACATATTGGTTGCTTATTAGAATGTTGTATGTGTGTAAATGTTGGAAATTGAGAATAGGAATGAGAAAAATATGAGTTGATAAGGAAGCTCTAAATTTCCAGAGAATCTATTTTATCTATAGTCTTGCCACTGGACGTAACCCTGTGACGTTTTGTTTATAGAGGTGGTTTATATATTGCCAAATGGTTTCCTTTGCCTGTCACAAATTATATTTATTATTATATTGTGTTATGTGTTAAAAACAATAATAGAAATAAATTACGCACAAAATTACAAATTTTAATTGTATAAAAATCTATTTTTTTACGATTAAATTCTTATACAATTATCTGTATAACTAGTGAAGACTAGGGAAAATAAATATTTTTATTGAAAAAAGAAGAAAAAGTTAAACTATACATAACATATCTATTGTAGAGTCATATTACAAACTCAATTATATCTCTTGGAACATAAGGTTACTTGTAAAAGTTTTGGGCTATATGGTTGTCGCATTAGCTATTTCTGAGGAGAATTACTAATCTAGGATAAGGTCAAGTGTATTGAAGGGGACTTGTGGTTTGGGACTATCATGACTCTACTAGTATCAAACTCACATAGAGGATGATAACTAGGTGGTGAGATTCGAATGAGACTTCACAGAGCAAACTGTATGATATGAAAAGGATCATACTTAAGGAGCTAGTGAAGTTAACCATGTCAATACTGGATGAGATATATGATGTTCCACATGAGTTATTGTTAGGAAGAGGAAAAGAGGTTCAATATCATAGGTGCATAATCTCACGAGTCCATTCAACATATTAGTCTTCTGGAAGAAAGAGTCTCGAGTTTAGAAATTTCTCTGTTTCTCCGTAGTTTGATGCTTGGACTTTATTTAACTAACTTTATTTTAATATTTTAGGGAAAATTTAGATATCTTTCAATTATAGATTTTCTTTTTGTGTGATATTTAGCTCACCCTTTCATTTTGTATCTTTTGTTCCTCTTATTCTTGGGATGATGATATATTGTGTATCTACGGGAACCGAAGAGCTTATGTACCAGCAATGAAACTAGAGCTATCAACTAAAGAAGTAGAATAGAATGAGTTAGAGAATATGTGTTAGCATTTTGAAAGACTGTATTAAGTTTTTTAGTTCCTACTTTGGATGAGGTGAGTTAAGAACTAATTTTAACAATAATTACTTATGTTATTAATGAGTTATAATCTTAATTATAATTAATAAGAAAATGATTAAGAAAATAGGGTTGTTTTAATAATCTTTATTATAAGATATTATTGTTTTCATATTAATCTTATTCTTTTAAATGCGTTATGTGAGTTTTTATGTTGATGTTTGAAGAAAATATTCCCTGAGTGAGTAGTTGCGTAATAATATATGGAGAAATGTGACAAGATGATTCAAGAACTTATTTTTTACCAAATATATTTTGAGATTATTCATAATTAGTTTGATGTGTTACTATTTTTTGTATAATATTTCTCATCGTTTTTTATGCATTAGCATACCATTACATTTGTGAGTCTCTTGTTTTCTTTCTAATCCGAGATCGTTAATGATAGACCTTAGTTAAGTGATAAGAGGGTCATGACCTCCAAAATTTGTTTTTCTTGTATATATATATATATATATATATACGTATGTATGTATGTATGTATATATGTATGTACAGAGAGAGAGAGAGTTCTTTTTTAATTTAATGTATTGATGATACCTTTAAAAATTTTATACATTTATATTGGATTTAAGTATGCTTTTAATATCAAAGTTTTAATACGAAATTAGAATTTGTGTATATCCAAAACTTTAATATATTTTTATTCCTAAATTTAAAAAATGAATGAATATAATTTTTTTAATCCAGTTACTTAAAATTACTTAAAAGCGTCAAATACTTTTTATGTTATCATTTGAATTGTTTACACTGTTTAACACGTTTCCGCTTTAATATCGGCTAGAAGCGCGTTTGACACATCAAGAAAATTTAACGCAATTGGGTTAAAGGACTATATTAACTCATTTGTAAAGTTTGTGAATTAAAATATATTGAAGTTTTGATTTCAATAAAAAATCAAAGTTCATGAACTAAAAACATACTTAACTTCTTATTTTGGCATCCTTAAATTTTTTTCTGAAAATCCATCATTGATGATCGTATATATTTTTTATATACAGAGTAGTGTTAGGTGCTGAAGGTGACAACAACACAAAAATTAGAATGGGGAACTGAAGGATTAATATAAAAATATTTTTGATAATCTATTTAACTTTTTTACGCTTATAAAAACTATATTAAGTTCCTATGTTATGTTTTAAAATATTTATAAGTTAATTTTGAATATATTTGAAACACAATATGTAAGGACCCACTAACTTCCCCTCTCTATACACTCTCTTCTTCCCCAACTACTCTCACAGAACCACACTCCACCCTTCCCTGTTTTCCTTCCCTCTAAACAACTGCACAGTCCCTCTCTCAAGCTAAGCCCAATTTCTTTTCCCATTCTAATCACTCCCCCTTTGTTACAGCTGCTGAAACCCAGAACCAGGAGAAGAACTCCTCCTCTAGTTGAGTCATCCTCCCCTTCCGGTAAGTCAAATTCAGTTTTTCCTTAATTCTCTTCAATTCTGGAATTTTGGAGTTTGATACCTACCAAAACCGAATTAGGGTCTTGTACTCACCCAGAGTTTTCGAATTTCAGCCCCTTAGGTTGAGGATTTGAGGTGCCCTTGTGTTACAGTCTTGCTTGTGGTGATTTTGAAAAGGTAAGGGAAGCTAACCGAAATTCTGTCCATTTGAGCCGTAAATTATGTTTTGTATGATATTGGTGTGCTGAATTGATTGATTTAAATGCTTGTGTGAGTGTATGATCATGATTGCTCTGAATTTGCGTTCTTGCATGTGAAAACAGTGGGATGATCTGTTATTTTCGCCTAGGCGGGTGGTTCTCGCCTAAGCGAGACTATCAGAAAGACTCACCCCTGATATTGAGCGAGGTCTCGCCTAGGCGAGCTGGAGTCGCTTAAGCGAGATACACTCTCGTCTAAGCGAGCCAGTTTAGCCTGAGTGAAGAGTTCGCCTAGTTTTTAATCCTTGCCACTGTTTGAGTCTCGCCTAGGCGAGATAGCCTCGCCTAAGCGAGATGGCTTCTCGCCTGGGCTAGATTGCCTAGCTTAAGCGAGATTCACTGCAGTGGAGCACATCAACTTCTGTTTTAAGGGGAAAACGACATGTTTTACTGTGATTTCGTGCAAGGAAGCTCTTATATGCTCGATAGATCATTATTTAATGTATTGTGTGATGAGATTAGAAGAGTATGAGTATATAGAGTGATGGTTGGAATGGAATTTCAAGGGAAATTCATAGGAGTTGTTAGTGTGTAAGGACGTGTGGAATCCATATTGGTTGGTATCCTGAAACTCCAATAATCATTCGCGCTCAGATAGAGTAGAATGGATTATGTTGTGAGGAGTAGTAGGAGGTCCTAGTCTTTGGACTTGATCCAGTCCTAGACGCGAAGGGGACTTACCCTGGGAACGGTCGGGTGATAACCCCTTGTGTCTAGACTCTGCAGAGTCTGGGAACCGTTACAGATGCAAGCCACCAAGAGCTCCAATGTCGCTTACACAATCCGGATATCGAGTCTAGAATTTTAATTATTGATCTGTGTGTTATGAGTGATGTAAATGATGCTTTGCATTATCTTTCTTTTCTTTCAGTTAGCTTACCCTTTCATTTGTTCATGTGGTTTTTCTCTTGTGGTTTCTCCTTTGCTATGATCGTCTATTGTTGGTGTGAGCAGAGCCTAGTCCAGGTGATGACGCCCCCCTTCAGAGCAGGAATTGACCCCCCTCTTACTCAGTGTTGTAGTAGTTTTGAGCCAGACTTTTGAGGAGTCTTAGCTTGACAAGTTAATTAGGCCCCATTATGTTTTTGGATGATTGTACTAGACTCATATACTATGTATACATATATAACTGTTAACTCTACTATCTGCTATGTCTGACCATGATATAATGTTTTGTTTGATAGTGTGAAAAACTATTAAATGAGATATTACACAATACGGTCTCATTTTAAGAACAGTCAAATACACCAGTTCATCCCAATTATTAATATTAGAAGACCTTCTAATTATCGAGTTCTATATTATAAGAACAGAAATTGAATTGTTACGCGAATGTTTTATGTATTATATATTGATTAATTTTTTATATCATATAAAATCAATACAAAAATATTTAATTACTTTATATATATATATATATATATATATATATATATATATATTATATATATATTTTTTTTTTATATCATATAAAATCAATACAAAAATATTTAATTACTTTATATATATATATATATATATATATATATATATATATTAATTAGATAAATATAGAAATTTGCGGAGTGTCGCGCTTGCACTTCTATATCTCTTATTATGCATATATGGAACTATTAATTTTATTGTGCATATTAGGGACAAAAATAGGCAAGCATAATTTTATTGGTTCAATATATAGTTCAATTTCATCACGGCTCCATATAATGTTTACTATGTCCCCACTCATTCCCCCACCAAACTTTTGAATTTATTCCTAATAAACACGTTATTTAAAGATAATAATTATAAAATTAATAAATTTACCAGAAATCTAATATGCAATTTAATAATTAATTCAAATTGTTTTAATTAAAATTATTTTCTGTTTTCTAGGCTTTGAATTTTAAAATAAAAAAAGTACTGATTCTCTTACTTTTACTTTAACTTTTTGTCTTTAATCAAGCACAGCTTAATCACAGATAGATTAATTGTGTTTAATAATTTATTTATTCTACGGAGTTTTTTTTTAATTAACTTTTATGTTTAAAAGTATTATATGTTTATATATATGATTAAAAACAAATAACATCAATACATAGTGATATAAATTATATTTAATACACAAAACAAAAAGCTACATACAACACTATAATCTTTTATAATAAATTTAGAGAAAATTATTAAATTGATTTATTTTTAAACTGACCAAATCAAGAAAATTAAAAATATTATACCGAAAGAAAAAGAAAGCCTTTAGTATAATTATAATAATGATAATAATAATTGTGATACCCCTCTTTCATGACTTCATAAAAACAGAAACGCTGTCTCCATTCCTTCTCATTTTCTCACCTTTTCTGCTGTCCAAACCCCTTCCAACCTCTTTTCCATAATTCTGCTATCTCATTTTGTGCCTGATTTCGTGCTCAGATTCTGGAAGGACTAGCTCAACAGGATTCCCAGCCGCTTCCTCTCTTGGCCCCCATTCTCCTAGGTAGGTTCCATCTTCATCTCAGTCCATTTCCAAACTAGAATTCACTAGTTAACCTCTGTGTTTTGGTCCTGACCGCGTAATTTTCCTTCTCCATGTCCTAGTGGTGGATTCTCCTAGGTCCAACTGAAACTTCTGCTCTCTCATAGTTTGCTTGGTTCCACCAAATTGAATTCTTGACAAAAAGGTAAGGGAAGCTAACTTTGTAACTCATTTTGGTGTGAATTGCGTTTGGGAGTGCTTTAATTGCATGATTGCTTGTGTAATTGATGTTTGAGACTGCTAATGTATGAAATTGAGTGGGGATGGTCTTTGAGCGAGTTTGCATGTGCAGAACAGGGAGGATTTTCTGGTAGTTTCGCCTAGGCGAGTTGGTCTCGCCTGAGCGAAAATACCAGAAGCTCACCCCTGTCATTGTGCGAAATCTCGCCTGGGCGAGCTAGAGTCGCTTGAGCGAGATAACTTCTCGTCTAGGCGAGCCAGCTTCGCCTGAGCGAGAATTCGTCCAGAACTTCTTTTTGCCACTGTAAGGGCTCTCGCCCAGGCGAGGGCAGCCCGCCTAAGCGAGATAACCTCTCTAGCTTAGGCGAGACCCTCTAGCCTAAGCGAGATTCCCTGCAGAAGATTGGTTTTCCCACTCTTTTGATTCCTTGATGCTTGGTTGGTTGCTTTAAGATGATGATGGTTGATAATGCATGTGATCCTTATGTATGTTAAACTATATGAAGGAATTGAGTGTGAACTTGATGTGAATGGAAGTATGTTAGAGTTAGGATTTCAAGGGGAATCCTAAGGTTTGTGGTCTAGTAAATGTAAGGGCATGAGGACTCAGATTGGTGATATTCTGACGCTTCCAGTAACCATCAAGACTCAAGTAGAGTATGATGGATTACGTCGGGGGAAGTAGCAGGAGGTCCTGGTCTATGAATCCGATCCATCATAGAGGTGATGGGATTTACCTTGAGAGTGGTTGGGTGAATACCCCTTGTGCCAAAACTCTGCAGAGTTTAGGAACCATCTCAAGTGCAAGTCACCAAGAGCTCCAATGCCGCTTACATAATCCGGATATCGAGTCTAGAATGAGGAGTGGTGTTGTGGTCAGGATTAATTTGATGATTTAATCGATTGTGCAATAAAAGTCTATTTTCTGTCTTAGCATAATAAATTGCATAATTTGCTTTTTGTTCAAGTTAGCTTACCCTTCTAGTGTTTATGGTGTTCTATGTGTCTTCTACTTTTGCTATGATCGTCTTTATCGAATGGCGTGAGCAGATAAAAATGCAGGCGAAGATATACCTTTCCTGGACAGGCGTTGAATGGGCTTCCAAGGCGTTTTCTGCTGTAGTAGTCAACCGTTTTCCCTAGCGAATGTTTAGGATATTTTATAACCTTTTAGTGGTGTGGACTGTACATGTTGATCAGCGTATGTATTTCTTTTTGGATGACTGTATTAGATTATGCTAGCCTATGTCATCATCTGCTCTGAACTATTAAAATCTAAATGTTTTGTTTAATGGTTTAAAAGCTATAAAACGGGATGTTACAATAATAATAATAATAATAATAATAATAATAATAATAATAATAA
>Ga0214543_1011833_pt1 | contig 11992 bp, 7 predicted proteins | sample CNSS2metaG_FD_160094 | JGI IMG/M metagenome (GOLD analysis project Ga0214543, IMG submission 160094) | Root nodule microbial communities from cowpea collected in UCLA plant growth center, Los Angeles, California, USA - CNSS2 | ecosystem: Host-associated > Plants > Roots > Nodule | place: USA...
CCAATAGGTAAATTCCGTTTTAGGTAATTAAACCCTACTAAAAGCCAAGTTTAAAAGGGTAAAAAGTGGCCATAGGGAAGGTTTTGGCAAGCTGGAATAGCAACCTAAATTAGAGCATGAAAATCAAAGAGATTGGTGAGGTTTGAGTGAGGTTCTAGTGAGGTTTGAGTGACCACATCAAAAAGGGGAAGACGTGATCATTGGAATATCTCAAACAACTCAATTTAAGCAAAGGAAATTCCAGGTTAGGGGAGCTGGACTCCGTAATTTTATGCATATGATTATAAGTGTGTAACTGTATGGTATATTGGTTGTTTGTGTACTGTTAAAGCCTTCATAATTCTAGGTTTCTGGAATTTTCCAGAAACCGCCTGGCGGGTGATGAACCACCGCCAGGCGACTCATGCGAATTGGTGTGTTCTGGGTTCCTGGAAGAGGAACCGCCTGGCAGCACATTCCCGGCCGCCAGGCGACGCAAGGCGTCTTAACCAATTACTGGGTTTGCTGATGAAGCGCCTGGCGGGACTGGTTAAACCGCCAGGCGGCGCGGGGCAATTTGACTCGTTTTGGGTTTTTTGGCATTTTGGGTTGAATCTGGTTGGGATAAGGGTCAACCATAATTATTATGGAACAATATTGATGATTAGTGGTGGATATAATCACAAAATCGAGGGCTTAAACGAATGGAACAGTGCATATGAGTTTAGGGTTGAATGTGTGAGATCGGTATTTATGGTTTGAAAGGGGATACTGTGAATTTGGATATAGGAATAGTGGATCATTGTAATTAAATATTGAATTGTTGGGACTGTGATTGTATTGGAATCACGTGTGATGAGAGTTCATAAAGGAAGAAAACTAGTTGGGCTACGTGTGCTGGGAAAATCTGGGAAGACCCAGAACTGATGCACCGCCTGGCGGCGTGAAGCTGGCTGCCAGGCGACGTCGGTGACAGTGCAGAGGGAGTGCTTGTCGTGATTGAGCGAGTGTTGAGTGTCAGTGGGAGCTTGGTGAAAAAATGAGTGCACTTGGTTGAAGTTCGGAGTCATAGGGATAGGAGTTGATGGAATGAAATGACATAAATGGTGGATAGGGTATGCGAGGACGAGTATATTAGAGTAACGAGGGATAATTGTAATTGAGGTTTTGGTATGAGTCATAAAACTATGTGAGGGCAATATTGGACCTCAAGAGGTCTTGTTGGACGGTGGTACTATAATCCGAGTGTAGTAGAAATAAGTATAAAATATAGTGAGATGAACTTGTATATTTAAGTAGGTTATAAAAAGGGGGAAGAAAAGAGGATAAGTATGGTAGGAGCATGAGTACTGTTTGGAGAAAAGGGTGAGTTATACTAAAATTATAAAAAGAGTATGTGAATCTAGATTAGGAAAATGGTTTCAAGTAAGGTACTTCCATTGATGCAAGGGCATTGCGACTAGTTGAGTCTAAGGGACTTGTTACGATTCAGTTAGTGAGAATAGCATTGGGAGCTAGAAGTTGTGAACCATGAAAACTCATGACAGGGAACTCAATTGGAGTGCTGCTGTACTGATACAGCGCCTGGCGGCGGGAATGGGTCCGCTAGGCGATAGCCTGGTAACAGAGGGCAACTGAGGGACTGGCGCCTGGCGGTGAGGGTAATACCGCCAGGCGGTACCTGCTGCGAGATGGATTTTGAGGTGCTGTGCGCCTGGCAGTACGCGACACCCGCCAGGCGGTCTGGGAGCTGGCAGCGCCTGGCGGCACGTGTCCCCCGCCAGGCGACTTATACTGCTGCAGCTTTGAGTTTTAATTATGAATTTGTGATCTAAAGTGCGTCTAGTGATGCCTTAAGGGTGAGATTGCTGGTGTTCCTTGAGTTGTGGCTCGGAACGTATCCCTTGAGTTGTGGCTCGAGATAGGGGTTAAGCACGTGGTATTCCTTGAGTTGTGGCTCGGAATAGCATCTCTTGAGTTGTGGCTCGGGATGGCGGATGAACACGAGGAACCCTTGAGTTGTGGCTCGGGTTTACGAGTGTTGCCGGTGTGAGTGTGCTGGTTGTGGCCAGTACGGATGGGTCCAGATAGATTGCCCTCCTCAGTTGTTGGCTGACGAGTTTGGTAGTCTTGGGACGAATACGGACTATGTTCGTATATGGGAACTCTACCTGGCGTTGCGGTGTATGATCCGTAGCATGTTTTCCCGCACATGCTCTATCGGTTGTGGCCGATAGGTATGACAGCAAGTCACCTTAAAGAAATCCTTAGACGTTGTAGAACACGAATAATCTAATTGGGGGTCAGATGGTAGGAATTAAAGAACTGGGTGTTGTGATATGTTTATGTTATGTACGATATCTTGTGTTGATATGATTATATTTCTGTAACTTTACATATGTGATTAAATTGTTAAGCTCACCCTATCTGCGTGTGCGTGGCGATGATCGTGTACGCGGTACACGGGAGCAGATTCTGTTGATGCAGGTGGCTCAGGTGACGCTTAGCCGTGGAGAGGGGTTATACTTGGGAAATTGCTTATGTTTACTTTATTGCTTTTGAAAATAGTTGTAAACCCAGATGGGTAATTTTATAACGTCATGGTGTTGGTATTCATAGACTTTATTCGATGGTTTAATGAAGATTTAAATTTTCCCGCATTTTGGGAAAGTGAGGTATTATTAAATGCGCAAGGTTTTAAATTATTTATTTTATTTATTTATAAATCAGTAATATCCTGACGGGATGTTACAATGTAGCTCTATGATTGAGTGAACCAGTATAAAAAAAATTGTGCAATTCTCTCTCCCTCATCTCACTCACTTTGAATCTCTTTAAAAACTCAAGAAAACCAAGCAATTGGTTCTTTGGTGTGATTTAATGCGTTCTTGTGTAATATGAGGTTTTGTACTTGTTATAAATATTGTTTGGAACAAGTCTTCTATGTAAAAGATTGTTGTTTGAGTTGAATTTGCGGATTCTGCATTCTGCATAAATCTCTAGTATTTTAGTCGACTGATTTGTCTTTTTAATCGACTGCAACATTTACATCCAAACTTTCCAGTCTATTAGATTCAGTTGAAAAGAGGTTTAAGCTTTCAAAAAGGTTTTATAAAGCCAATTCAATCCCCCTTCTTGGCTAAAACCACCATTTCAAAACTAACAAGAAATGTTGCAGAGGATTTCATCAAATGCCTTGAGTATGAGCTCTCTGATGACTTTGAGGTACACAAAATTGGCATCGATATTTTCAGAAAAAAAGCTTCTTATTGATGTGAACTTGGTATATATATATATATATATATATATATATATGTATTTGTTGTTTTACTTCATATTTTTGGTATTTAAAGTTTAAACTTAATGAAGCTGATATGAATCTTCCTATAACCATTAAATATAGTCTTTTCTTATTTCAATATTTACAAACCTATATTTTAAGTATTGGAAATAAGGTTGTTGATGAAGTGATGTCAAGTAAGATGCAACACTGTAAGATTTAAAACATGCATCTCTATTGCATTAAAAAATCTATATGGAGTAGGAAAATTTACTGAAATACAACCCCTATTTGGCCTTCAATAGCAGCAACCCTCTGGTATGTAGTGAGGTGTGCATCCTACTCATATAATTGTGCTGTCCAACTATTCATCATGTGGTAAGGTGCATTACTAAACATCAGTGTAGTGCATTACTAAAAAAACATTTTTATAAGGTGACTTGAAACTAGTGAAGTTATATGCATTAACAAGCACGTGTCAATTAGATTGTTGTAAAAAGACTTTCACAAACTTCTGGACAACGAATTGTGGAGTTTAAAAATGAACTAACACTAATATGTTGAATATCAGTTTTGAATACAGTAGTTAATTTTGGTTTAAGTTTGGGACTCTAATTGCAGTTATGTTGATTTCTTGCTACATTTTTGTAGTTTGACATTTTTTCTCTCCTTTATGTTGATTTCTTGCTATATTTTTGTAGTTTGACATTTTTTTCTTCCTTTTGATATATTCTTCTGACTGAATTTTGTGTTTATTACAGACACATGAGATCATTGAAATCTATGAATATGGTTCCTTAATCAAAGCCATTTACAACCTCACGAAAGTGCATAAAAAACATGGTAAGTATTCTCTTTAGTGAGTCATTTACTTGATAACTACAATCCAAACAGGTATTCATGAGAAATATCATGTTTGGTGGAGATAGAGGTTCTTGGGTGGATTGAAAATGAGGTATAATTATATGGTTAAAATTGAAATCATTAATTTATTGAAGGTGATTTATGCTATGATTTGCTTAAAACATATTATTATTATTATTATTTGTAGTGTTCTTTGACTTGAAGATATTGTGTTTGAACTTTCAAAGGTTAATAAAGACTTTCCAATTTGATAGCATTTTATCTGCACAAGGAGAAGTGCCATGATCCATTATTTCCTTGCATTCAGTATGATAATTTGGTCGATTAGGTGGTAGAAGTAAGCAATTGGGTAAGGGGTGAAGAGCTTATTCCCAGAAGTATGTATTTGTTGTATGATTGTAGGTATCAACTCTTTCAAGTGTATATTTATCTACACGATATTGTGTTTTGGTTGCAATCATAGCTGATCCAGGAGGTAGGGTTTTCGTAATTGATCCAAAGAAAAAAACAAGAGGGCATGTGAATTTATTCATAGATATAGAAAAGGGTTGTATTGAAGATTTATATAGTTATTTAATAGATTTGAGGCTGGCATAATCAACAAGAGTATTCCATATTTCAAAGGCATCAAATATCAAGTTTAGGCTTCTGTGACTTCCCTTGAACTATTTTCTTTATTTATAGGAGCTATGACATTTATTGGTTCTTTTTGGTGGTGTAATTTTACTCTTTTGATCAAGTCAGTCCAATTGTTAATTCAGGAAAACAAAGAATTTGAAATGGATTTGAAGAGTTACTAAGTATATGATTTATAACAATTCCTTAGCATATTTACAAAGTGTTACTTGGTATATATTTCACTGATGAGTTTCACTTAGTTGTAAATGTTTACTTTATAGCAAGTAGCAAAGATAGTTTGCATTTTCAACGTCTCAGAAACATCAACATTCTTACTACAAATTGACTTCATAAAAAGTATGACATGAGCCTGTTTTCATATTATTATATTTTAATAGCCCAAGTATGTCATAGACTATGCATCATGGGAGTTTTATGTACATGTGCTGATTTTACTATATGATTTTACGAAAATGATATTTCAACAAAACTTTTTGACTCGTTTTTGACAATACTGACGTGGTAAGGGATTTACATTTTTTTTATTGTAAATGCATTAATGAGACAAACCCTTACACGTGCGGGAACATTTCTCAGGCACAATGAAAGAGAGAGAGAATGAAATACAAAGAAAGAAGGAAGTGGTGGAGAGAGAGAAGGAATTGCTGCAAAGGAAGAAGCATTGCAGCCATCTCTTTGGGTAACAGGAGACAACGACCACCTGAAGTGCTCGCCGACAACTATTTGATAGTCCACAGGGAGGCCACTTCCACTATTCCCATTCAATAACATTCATCGAGACCGCTGCAATGTGACTTCGTTGTGATTTTCCAACTGTCTGTGTGGGTTTGTGGAGACTACAATGATTTTCTAGAGTTGTGGCTCTTTGGAATATATGAAGAAAGCACATTTGGGGATATCCGTATTTGGGTGCTTGTAGTGGTCTCAATTAATTTGAGCGAAGTGTGATATTTTGGTAAAGTTATTTGTTTTGTTGAGTAAAAACATATGGTATTGTAATTGGTGCCCACATGAAGGACATAGGTGTTGTTGAAGTTCTACTGAATATTAATTTGGAACTCTGTTGTTCATTTATATGTTGACAGTTTTTATAAATCTGCAACTGCAGTGTAGAAATTGCAACAATACTCCCCACATTTTAATGCTTGAGGCCCCACTTATTTAAGCTTTGACGTAATTTATAATTTTGATGGACCAAAAGCACCCACGTTAGTCAATGTACATGTTCAGGTTATGGAAGTTGTATGATGTAAAATGTGTGTAAGTGAATGCATTGTGTGATCACAAAACCATATTGAAAGTTTTTTAAAAGATGCAATTGTAGTCCAAAATTTTCAACACTAGTCCCCACATAATAATTCTTAACTTCCCACTAATTGATGAGTTGAGGATTTTTACAATTTTCAAGCAACATAAGCATAGACTATGGTGGATATGCAGTATTTCGGTTATTGAAATTGTATGAAGGACAATGCAATGTGTGTTACAATATTTTAATTTTTTAACCACCTGTAAGAGCAATTAGAAATTTGCAACACTGTTCCCCATATATTAATGGTTAACTCCCTACTTACGGGTTGAGTTGATGATTTTGAAAATTGTCAAGTAAGACAAGCATCGACGTTAGTAAATGAAAATTGGATGATGAAAAATTTGTTAAAGTGAGTTAATTATGTGATCCAAATACCATATTAAAATATTTTTTTAAGATGCAAGTGTAGTTCAGAATTTACAACAACACTCCCCATATATTGAAGCTTGACTCCCCAGTTATGGATGAGTTCAACATTTTGGCAACAGTCAAGTAAGACCAGTACCACGTCAATGAATGAAAATTGGATGATGAAAAATTTCTTAAAGTGGGTGAATTGTGTGATCCCAATACAATATTTAACTTACTTTAAAAAAATCTGCAACCTCGAAACATAATGTCCAATTTAACTCCCCACATATTAATTCCTAACTCCCCACTTAAGTATGACTTGAGTATTTTGCCAATTGTCAAGTAAAAAACATTCACGTCAGTGAATGGAAATTGGATAAATGAAAATTTGTCTAAGTCGGTGAATTGTGTGATCTCAATATGATATTTAAATTAGGTTTATAAAAATCTGCAACCTCAAAACATAATGTTCAACTTAACTCCTCACATATTAATGCTTGACTCCCCACTTACGTATGACTTGAGTATTTTGTCAATTCTAAAGTAAGAAAACACCTACGTTAGTGAATGGAAATTGGATGATGGAAAATTTGTTTAAGTTGGTGAATTATGTGATCTCAATACAATATTTAAATTAGTTTTATAAAAATCTACAACCTCGAAACATAATGTTCAACTTAACTCCCCACATATTAAAACTTGACTCCCCACTTACGTATGACTTGAGTATTTTGTCAATTGTGAAGTAAGAAAGCACCCACGTCAGTGAATGGAAATTGGATGATGAAAAATTTGTTTAAGTCGATGAATTGTGTGATCTCAATACGATATTTAAATTAGTTTTATAAAAATCTACAACCTTGAAACATAATGTTCAACTTAACTCCCCACATATTAATTTCTGACTCCCTACTTACGTATGACTTGAGTATTTTGTCATTTTTGAAGTAAGAAAGCACCCACATCAGTGAATGGAAATTGGATGATTAAAAATTTGTTTAAGTCGGTGAATTGTGTGATCCTAATACGATATTTAAATTAGTTTTATAAAAATCTGCAACCTCAAAATATAATGTTCAACTTAACTCCCCACATATTAATTCCTGACTCCCCACTTACGTAGGACTTGAATATTTTGTCAATTGTGAAGTAAGAAAACACCCACGTTAGTGAATGGAGATTGGATGATAGAAAATTTGTTTAAGCAGGTGAATTGTGTGATCCCAATACGATATTTAAATTAGTTTTCAAAAAATCTGCAACCTCCAAACATAATGTCCTACTTAACTCCCCACATATTAATGCTTCACTCCTCGCTTACGTGTGATATGAGTATTTTGGCAATTGTCAAGTATGAAAGCACCCACGTCAGTCAATTGAGATTGAAAAATGAAAAATTTGTTTAAGTGGGTGAATTGTGAGATCTCAATACAATATTTAAATTAGTTTTAAAAATATCTGCAACTGGGAAACATAATGTTCAACTTAACTTCCCACATAGGAATTCCTGACTCCTTAGTTACGTACGAGTTGAGTATTTTGTCAATTGTCAATTTTGGAGGCACCTTACTCTATAAATAGAGGTGTCTCCCACATGTATTTCTCACTTTGAGAATGATAATGTTATGTTGCCAAAATTATTTTTAAACCATACGTCTTCTCTTAGTCACTTGCTAGAGCATCCAAAGTGGTCCCTCTAGCACCCCTTTCTCTAGAGTTGGCCTAACCTCTCTTAGAGCTCCACAAACAACCTTCATCCTACCATTAAATCACCAAAACAAGAGGCATTTTCTCTTAACACCAAGCTTTCGTGAATCCACCATCTACCATAGTCACCATTCGAGCTTTGGTCCAACTAGCTTGAGGAGGAGGCTATCACAAGGTTACATGACTTTAAAATTTTAGTTTAGTAAATGTGGGTCCCTTATGTAATAAATGGCAAGTGAAGGTTGGCGTTAAGGTCAATTTTACTTTTTATGGATGAATAAAGGTGGGACCCGAGTAATAAGGAGAGGAAAGAGAATTATAGAGAAAAAGTGGGATTGCCGAGCCCATGATGTATTAGTAGAGATGGTTACGTGAGTTTAAAATTTTGGTTTAATAAAGGAAGGTCCCTTAGCTTATGCTTTCGAAAGCCAAAAACATTGTAGATGTGTTAGGAGTCTAGGTTTGGGTCCTTGTCCATCAAAAGTGTTGGCTTGAATGCTATGGTGGGGGTATCTTCAAGTTCTCTTTCTTATTCATAATTACAAAACTAAGTTAAAAATGTTTTAGCTTACAAAATTTGGATCTTCTGTAGATTGAGGCACCCTAATTATGTCTCTTGTATATATAATTATATTCTTTGCTGATAAAAAAATGTTTTAGTTTTGACCATATTGCCTTAGCTTTTTTAATTTAAAACTGAGACTTGTAGTCAATGGTTGGTTACATGTAAGTCTTATCTTGTTATAGACCGACCACTTTTGTTGAACACTAGCTAATATTGGTATTGGAGGACAATAAATGAATGACACATCTTAATTGCTACATAATGCATGGTCTCTCTATTTAATAACATGATTTTTATATATCATTTAATTTAACTAATTAATTTTGTATTTTAAAATGGTTTCTACATTAACATCACAATTCAATGAAATGAAGTCAATTATTATTTTTTTGTTACAAAATTACCAAGGAGACTTGCCTTCTAACATTGTTATGTTTCAACCATCACTAGTGTTAAAATAAATTATCGTTAATAAGATTTATTCCTAGGTGCTATGAGCTTTGGCATAACTTAGTTCCTAGGATTATCTTCTAGATTTCTCTTATGTTCATTGTATCTTATGTATTTCAAGATATTATAAATATGAAACTCTTGAGAGAGGTTTAAACACTCTCAAATTCACTATAAATCTTCTTTAATTTAATCTCAAGTTGGTATCAAAGTGGGCTGATCCTACTCTTGCTTGTCTATGTCAAAGAAATTATCATTGTTCTTCTTCCAACCACCGTTTGTTGGACTTTTTTCATGCAACACTTGGGTTTAAGGTGCCTTGAGGAGTACAATTCAATCCTTGTGTTCGCGCCTCCATTCTTTGTGACACGCATTGCCATGTGTCGTTCACCGTCAATGCTATCCTAGGCGTGTTAGTCTATTTGTCGTCGTCCAGTTGTCGAACCTCTTCCAAACAACCTTCGTCTGGCTCGTCGGAGCACCAGGAGTCCATATCTATCCTTCGTTTCTAGTTTCACACTCTTTTGGTGGGTCTCCTAGGGTTTTCTCTTATAAAACCCTAAGTTTCATTCTCTAGAACACCTTGGTGGTTTTCATTTTTTATTTGTTCTACAACTTTTTGAATTGTCCACTTGCTACTTTGCACTTATCATGTCTTCAGGGACTATACCATTTTTTTGGGAACTGCTTCCATAACTTGAAAAATTAAATGGAAAAATTACTTCCTTGGTCTCTGCATGCCTTTACTTTGGTTCCTTGGCCAAGGATTTCATTATCACTTGGAAGGAAACGAAAGCTCAATGCCACAAGATCAAATTCAACAATTGAAACAAAAGCTTGTTATGGATATTGGCAAGTGTACCAATCTGGGTCATCAATCCAAAAAAAATCAAAAGAAGTCATTGGGTCATCAACCCAACCAACCTCTTCCAACCAAACAGCCAAACAAACCAAACTAGATTATGCCATCACAATCCAAACGTTGTTAGCTCTTCAAGATCAAGGACTAACTACACTTCCCAAGAAAACTTGGGCAGACATTGTCTCAGATGAAGAACAAGAAGGAGAGAATCTTGACCTAGCTTTCCTTATTAAAAACCTAAAAAACCATAAAACAATCTGCAACCCAAGAATGAGTCAAGAACTCCAAACCTAATCAACCTAAAAACTTGTTTCAAAAGATCAAACACATTATATAGCAAAAAAACAAGTTTTTATCAATTGTCCAATTGGAACCAGAGTATTGGGATAACAACCCAAACAAAATAACTGCCAAAATCTTTCCTGAAGGTTTTCATTTCAGACCATCAGTTTGCAATAAAACCAGACAATTTTATGAGTTTGTTTTGGTTGATACAAATTCTGTAGCAATCAAACATTATAAGGATCCAAAGGATTCCTCAAATTTTACTCATTCAACATTTCAAATTTTAAAGGTTTTAACTCCTAGCCAATATGGCAAAAACCCAAATGTTTTTAAAAAAAAATTTTGAAAATTTTGACCCCATTGGGTATAACTATTGGGATTATATTGATGCTTGGACCAGGGTGTTCTGGTATCAAAATAAAACCTATCGCCATCCATGGCTAATTTATTTCAAAAGAAATAACAAGTATAATTTTCCAAATTGGTTCCTCCAATGATGGGACTTTTGTGGACCAATCGAAGAAATCCTTCCCTCCCCAGCAAAAGAAGGATTTAAATTATTTAAAACCAAATACGACCAGGATTCAATGACTCCTGCAGATTTGAAGTTCTACTCCGAATTTTCCTTAGCATGGGTATTCTCATGGCAATATAAGTTTAGAAAGAAAGAACATCCAAACAGACTACCAATATTACAAAGGAATTCCTATGTAAAGTGGTGGGTTCAATTTGATGCTTCTAAGGCAAGTCCAGAAGAAGTTCGTAAATGGTTTATAGCACATTCAGAATTTCTGAAATTAGTAGATCCAGAAACTTCTCAGTTCCTCAACCAGAAAACACAAATTACTGCTACCTTAGCAACTTCAAAATCTAAAGAAAGTTTTGCAGAAAATCTGCAGAATATTCTCAAGCTATTAAAAGATGATGAAGGAAACTCCTCGAAGAAATCATTACCAAGCTCTTCAGCCTCGGCAGCCTCTTTAGATGACATGTTTCAGAATGAAGATGACTGTTTCAGAATCAATCTAGCAGAAGATTAATAACCGACACTATAGCCACAGTTCCAGTCATGATACCGGTACTGTTGAAACAATAAAATTTATGGTTATAAAAGGAGTGTTCGACCATGTTGTGAGACAACCTTTTATTTACTCAAACATTAGAGAGAGAAGGCCTATGAGTTTGTAAGCTTTTTCTTTCTTCCTTTCTCCAAAATCTGTTTGTATTTCTCAAAACAATAAAGGTTTTCAATGTTTTTCCTATTTTTCTCTCTCTCCCCCTAGCCAGTTCAGTGCGAACTACCGCCATTCTGGTTTTCTTTTATTTCCGTTAATCTGTCTGATTTTATTTATATGCTTTTCTCCTCTCCCTTCGACTAGTATTGTGCGGACTACCGCCATGTAAATCTGGTCTTCTTTTACATTTCCGCATTAATTATTTTTCATTAATATCTTGCTTTACTATTCCGAATAGTGCCTTACTGCTCTTTGTGATCCTTTACATTTTTTCCCTTCTACTCTTGCACATCCCCTCTGGTATTAGAGCCTGATGGGGAAGTAGGGTGATATTTATTAATGTTAAGTTAACATATATTACGATAATATATATATATATATATATATATATATATATATATATATATTTTATTATTATATTTATTTTTTTTTTGTGTTTTTTTTTTTTTTTTTTTTTTTTTTT
>Ga0214543_1011841_pt1 | contig 11984 bp, 2 predicted proteins | sample CNSS2metaG_FD_160094 | JGI IMG/M metagenome (GOLD analysis project Ga0214543, IMG submission 160094) | Root nodule microbial communities from cowpea collected in UCLA plant growth center, Los Angeles, California, USA - CNSS2 | ecosystem: Host-associated > Plants > Roots > Nodule | place: USA...
ATAAAATTTTATTTGGTATTATAATCTAAAATGTAAACAATTATAATTTATTTTAAACTTTTATTATGATTATTATTTGTTCTTTGTATCATTTTGATCAAATGATGTATGATAACTTTTATTAGTGCATAAAAAAGAGATTTATTAGAATTTAAAATATTGAAGTAAACAAACATTTAAAATATATTTTAATTTGAATATTTGTTTTTCTTTTATATTTTTAAAAAAATATTTTTAAATTTTATCAACTATGTTTTATTAATATTTGCAAATTTAATAATTGTTTAGTTTTCATGAAATTTTATTTGGTATTATAATCTAAAATGTAAACAATTATAATTTATTTTAAAGTATTTGATATCGAAGAAATCCTTCTAGTATTGAATATTTGATAATATTATGTTTCCTTTATCATAATTTTTTATTATTTTATAAATATTAATTAAAATTAATATAGAAGTAGTAAGAAAATGGGTATGGATATGGGTACGAGATTATACCCGTTACCCGGTGGGAACGTGGATGAGACAAAAGTTCGATACCCGTTGGGTTTAGGTATGGGTATGGGGATAAATTTTTTTTACGGAGATGGGTATGGGATAGCGAAACCCGTACCCGCCCCGCCCCGTTGCCATCTCTACCTGTAATTCTCTAGACTGCATACCCTACACCAAACCTGGACGTCCTCCCCCACAACAGGCGGCCATCAGCGACCTTGTAGGCAGCATACCCTGAGCTACATGCCCTTCTATGAAGTACACGATCGCCGACAGTTCCCTAAAAGTTGCATACTCTGCACCAAAGCACTATAGTCCAAGGACGAACAGCCTGAGCCCAATCACCAATTAGATAGTCAAGACAAACAAGCATCCACCCACGAAGATTCTCATGACCGAGAGCCAACCCTCGAAGGACTTTCTGGTAATCTCTCTCCTTACCATTGGACCCAGAAACAACCATAAAGGGAATGTTGGGCCAAAAAGTTCATTTCAGGTAGGATCCACATATAAAAAGGTATAAATAGCACATTGTTCTATGCATTGATTATGCATTAAATATTCTTTGAATCCTCTGACATCCCTAACACTGACTTAGGCATCGGAGTGTCTTTTACAGATACCTTTGTGCCGTCCTCGAAACCTCACTGAAGAAGGAAGATTCATCTCGATCGTCTGACACCAGAGTCATCTAGTAGACTTGTGGAATGCAATTTAGTCCCCTAAGAACATTTTATTTATTTTTTGTATTACTTTTCTATATTTAGTGATGAAAGATCTTAATCATTGACTTTTAGACATGATGTTTCGATTTTTTAATTATTAATTATTATTGTTTTTATAAGTTTTAAAAATTTAAAAAGAAATCAGCTCCTTTGAAATTGAAGATATTAGTTCCTATCAGACTTTTTTTTTTTAATTTATAAATAGTAGCCGTTTATAATTTTAAAAATGAAATTAAATAAATACAATATCTTTTAAAAAAATCAAATAGCGAGATCATAATTTGTTACTTTATTTGTGTTATTGTAAAATTATAAAATATCATTAATATTCCTTGACCCTTCGTGAATATCTAGACTGCGACTGCCCGAGAACTGATTTAAAGTATTTAGGGATAATTACTTTTTGATTTAAAAATAACCAGCGTAATTCTATTTTGTAAAGTCATCTTTATTTATCCGTTCGTATTTGAAAACAGTAAAATGATTTTTTTATTATTATATTTTTTTTTTTATAATTTTAGGTGTTATTTTTTAATTTTTTTTTATTTTTTTTATTCTTAATATTTTAAAAATATTCAGAAAATGACATCTTATATCATAAAGAAAAATTATTAAAATTTAATAATTAAATATCATTATTTTAAGTTATAAAAAAACTATACATTATTTTATTCGTTTAGAGAATATTAAAAATTATAAATTGAATGCTTGTTGGGATAGCAACCTAAAAGTGATGGTCTTATATAAGACTGTCTCTATCAAGGAAATTTTGTAGCTAGATCATTCCAACTGCTAACCAAATCGTTGAGACATGACGAAAATTTTCTGTAAATTTTATTTTAATTTTAGAAAAAAAAAATCATTTTGTTATCAAATTTATATAATTTAAAAAAAAATTAGACGTAAAATTATTTTGATACTATATAACACAATTAATTAAAATTTGTAATTAAGCTCTTAAAATAATCTATAATGAATGTTATCACATTAATTTATACACTTTATAAAAAAAATTCAAAGTCCACCATTAGTGAGTGGTGACAGTCACCTAATTTAGTTATTTCTATTTACTGAATTTTCACATTTCTCTTTTGGCAACCACTACACTAATTTCCTTATTTATTACACCACCATCTTGAGATGGAACCTTGTTTCCTTCTCTTTATCAATTTCATAACTTCTAAATAATCAAACTAAGAACAAACAAAAGAGTATCTTTATCACACAAATCATGTACATAATCAAAACGATTAAGACTTGCCAATAATACATTTTTTTAATGGATTATACTAATATGATAAAAAGAAAACTTAAGATTGATAAAAAGAAAACTTAAGATCTAGGATCTTAAGTATAAGAATAAAAATTGTTTTCTTATCGAAATTTTTTTCTACCGAAAATTTTAATGGATTATACAAGTGTTGCAAAGTTTATTCTACCGAAAATCGTTTTTTGGATGGTGGTTTCAGATAATTATGTATGATGCTTCTTGAATATTAATAAATATTGATGTTTGTAAAATGATAAATTGTAAAACTCAAATTTCAGTTAATATAATCATTAACTTGCTAATTTTACGAGATACACAAAATAAATAGTTAATCTTCTAAGTTTACCTGATTCAACTTTTTTTAAGAAGTGGTAAAACGGATAGGTCCGACAGCCTGTTTATTAACCGTTCAAAGTGGAACAGATCGAGTTGAAAATTTTAACCCGTCAGTTCGTTTTGGTTCTGTTAATCAAATTCATCAATTTAACCTATCAAAATGTAGGTCAATCTAGTCTGACTCATTGACTCATTTTTTTAATTACAAATTAAAATAAAAAATAATTTAAAAGATTAATCTTTCTATATTATATTTTTCAAAAATATAGATATGTTAATATTGTAATTTAAATCATTAATACTAATTCTAATGATTAGTTATAATAGAGTAATTTTTAATATATAAATGTAATAATTATTTAAATTTATCTGACTAAAAACATTTTCTAATATATTAAAAGTTTAGAAAATATTTTATATGATTAAATACATTTCTAATATATATATATATATATATATATAAACAAATTTAAAAATAAAAAATTGAAAACAAATTAAAAAATTAAAAAATAATTAAAAAGCAAAAAAATTGATGGGTCAGACCGGTCGCCCAACCTGTCGTGTGCATGACAGATTATCATTAGTAGTTAGTTTTTGTTTGACGGATCAATCCAATTAAACCCATTTTTTGTGAATTATAAATAGCATAAACATTTATCACGACAATTTCTATAATGGATCGTTGTTATATTGATTAGAAAGCTAAATCACAACGATTTTAGTCTTAATTTGTCGTTCAAATTTTGAGAAATAATGACAGTGTATGTGTTGACTTTTGTTGAAAATGTTAGAGATGTACAACAGTCATTGATTAGCTTACGAGAGTTAAACAAGTTTTACCTTTTTACTTTTCCTCTCGTGCATTTCATCTTCCTCCTCCAGAATTGCATTTTTTGCACTGTCGTAGTCATTGCTCCACGACCATTGTTTCCATCTTGCTTTGAAGTCGCCATAAGTCGTAATATTTATACGCTATCATTTATTTACTTTTAGTATTATAATTTAATTTATCTAAATAATTTTACTATGAGTGTAGAGTAATAAATAAATTGAGAGTTATGAGTATGGATGATAATAATTGTGCTAGATGGTTTATCAAAGTGATTAAAATGAGATAATATATCAACTTTCATTTATATTAATTTTAACTTCAACCAATTTTCAAATATACTAATATTAACTTCAACTATCTTGTGCATAATTTCAATAACCCAATTGCAATGGATTCAAAAACATTAGTTTATATCGGACAAAATAGTTTTTGGCTAAATGTTAATTAGAGTTATAATTAGTTTACACTAATTTTAACATTTTAGTTATTTGTAACAAAGATCATTTTATATTTTGAAATGCACTTTATGTCAGGATGTTTTTGAAGTGTCTTTAGATGTTGTTTGTTGAAATTGACGACATGTTTTAGATTAATACGAAATTACAAACAATTTATTTAAAAAAAAAATTGTATAATATAACGACATTGCTTACCCTAATCTTAGTTATATATCCCATTTCAATGACAAAGATGATAATACTGATCTTGGTACATTAAATAATTTTTATTTTGTTTATTAAATATTTGTGTTATAACAACGATTATAACCATCGTGGTTTAATATTCTTACATGTTACAAAATAAAATGAGTTTTAATCGTTGTGGTTCAGGATGTATAATAACAACGGTTTGGAAACCCGCCGTTGCTTCTACAATATTTTTAATGACGCTTTATACAGTAACAGCCGTGAACCGTAAAAATAGTGTTATCTGATGTTGACGGTGCTCCATACTACAATGGTGTCAAAGGAAATCATTATAAAAAAGGAAATAATGGATCCAATACTTTCTTTGAGAAGAGCCACATGCCCACAACCTTCAATCACCTTATCTTTTCTTTTTATAACTTTATTAGGCAATTGAAATTAGGTACAATTCGTTTTCACTGTTCAATAATTTGAGACACGTGTCCAAACTAATCTTATTTAAACAGATGTCACAACATTTATTTTAATTTAAAAGAAAATGTAGAATTATTTGTTTAAGATAAAAACAAAGAAGGTCTTTGATTTCACATTTGGGTTGTTTGGATATTTATGTTATCCTTATTGATTTTGTATTGTTAAAGGGAATGTGGATTGATGAAAGAAAATTTTGTTGGGGTGTGGCTTTTGGTATAAGGGCATGTGGTGGACAACATTTATTTTGTAACTGTGTTGCTTTTGCCTAATATTAATAATATATATTTTACTCCTTTATATAAAAAAGGAATTTGTCTTTCTGCCCTTTTGGCGACCCCAAAAGCAACCTTCTCACATGCTCAAAGGGATAAACGGCGAACAAAGACAATAAACAACGTCTTCGAAGAAAATATCAACCGAATGATAATCATATATAACTATTTTACAGGATAAGTGTACTTGTAATTATTGGTTAAAAAAAATTCAACATTTTTAAATTATTATAAAATAAAAATATACATTCAATAACATAAATAATAATAATAATAATTACAATAGATGACTTTGATCATAATTACATACATAAAAACAGGCGTTATCTTCGTATTTTTTTAATATTTATCTACAATTATAAATTAATATATATGTAAATTGATTAAGGTAATAGATATATTAAAAAATATTAAGAGTAATAAGAAAATATATTAAAAGTAGTAAAGAATACAATGTTAGCGGTAGAAATTATTTTCGTTGTTAAATTAAAGTATCATATATTCATTTGAATTTTTTAATTATTTATATACTAGATTAGATATTTGATAAACTATTCATATATTTAATAATTAAATGGGTTACAATTACGTTGTGCATTAATTAGTTTTTAATCTGTAAGTCTAGTAAGTCAAATTAGAATTAAATAGTAATGCATGCTTTTAACTAAAAACAGTTGCCTTCTTATTTTCAACTATGTGTTTTGTCTAATAAGTGTTAGATGCAACCCTCAGTCTTTGAAAGTCACCAGTTACAAATAAATGATTCGAAGATTTAGTATGGATTAACTTTCCATTCGATATATTTTATGCTGTCGAAGTGATTAGAATCCGTACATGGGTTCGGACCGGATTAAATTAATTTATTTTATAAATTTTGGTATAAGTTAATTTTTTATTTTGTCTATAAAAATGCAGTACATTTGAGATGAACACGTGGTTAGATAAGTTGGCTAACTAGTCTATCTGTTTATAAAATTTTACACATATTTTTTTTTGTTGGATTATATTATTTTTTTAGTCAACATATTGAGTTGACAAATATAAACCTAATATTTTTGTAATTTTGATTTTTATTTGAGGTTCAACATTATTTAGATTTTAATCATAATCATACTTAGTTTTTTTTTGGATGGAAGATGATAAATGCATTTTTTGTTAATTAAGTGAATCACTGAACCAACTCGTTTAACTCATCAATCCACAGTGAGTCAGGTCAGGTTCAATTTTTTTTGACTTGTTAATTGTTGGTTCTCAAGTGGGTATTCACCAAAGTCCCACATCGAGTAATATGAAGAAGAGAGTAGCAGAAAAATACTATAAAAGTAAAGAGTTGGTTTTAGAGTTGTCACCACAACTCAATAAGTCTCTTGGGTGTATGAGGGGCTTAGATAGTTGTGTGTCATTTGAAAGTTTGCAATTTTTGCTAGAAAAATTGCACTATGAAGGGTTTACAATTTTGGTCCACAAAAATTGTACTATGAAGGGTTTGCAGTTTTGGTCCATAAAAATTGTATGAAGGTTTGCAATTTTTGCCAGAAAAATTGCACTTGGGTGATAATATACTTCTTGTTGAGTGGTTGTGGATGTAGGCCTTGAGGTGTCGAACCACGTTAAATTTCCTGTGTGCTTTTATTTATTTTTCTACTTTTATTTGTGGGTGTGCTTCCGCTTGAAGATATTATTATTTTTAGTGTGTGATTTCCCAACAGTGGTATCAGAGTTGAGGTTCTGACCAAGGGTTTCTAATCAAGGGAGGAAGAGGAGCAGTTTGACATACTGACTAGTATCAACGTCCTTTGAAGAGAGTGGAGTTCATGTGTGGTGAGATGCTCCCAGATCTACGAAGGAGGTTGCAAATGGTGCTCATATGGCCTAATGAGTGATGTACCATGGAGATCTGATCCGTGTGAGTCATGGTTTGCGACATGTGCGTGGAGAAAGTGCTCTACGACTTACAAATCTGCGTTGTTGTGTCTAGTAGACTGCGATGTTTGATAATGTTGGATCTGCATGGTGAGTGTGGAGCTCGAAATTTCCAATGATGGTGTTTTGCATGACTCACGCAATGCTTCGTCAACAGGGTTGCGTCGTTGTGTTGTGGCAGTGTCGTGGCTTGACCAAGGTGGCGTTATGATGGATTCCCCTTGAGTATTAGTGAATTGTTAGTGACAATGATGTGAAAGTTGCCGACAACAAGTCTGATGTGCAAGGCGGTGATGGTCGATGATGGGGAAAGATTGTCATCGTCAGTGAGTCCGTGCAGATCACCAGTGACAAGAGTGGTTCAAACAGATCTGTTGGATCACTAGTAGCAAGAGTGGTTCAAGCATATCTGTTGGTGGTGTGTCAAATGTTTGTTCCATAGCATGTGAGACTTTTGGTGAAGAGAGGATATGTTGGTTCTCAAGTGGGTATTCACCAAAGTCCCACATCGAGTAATATGAAGAAGAGAGTAGCAGAAAAATACTATAAAAGTAAAGAGTTGGTTTTAGAGTTGTCACCACAACTCAATAAGTCTCTTGGGTGTATGAGGGGCTTAGATAGTTGTGTGTCATTTGAAAGTTTGCAATTTTTGCTAGAAAAATTGCACTATGAAGGGTTTACAATTTTGGTCCACAAAAATTGTACTATGAAGGGTTTGCAGTTTTGGTCCATAAAAATTGTATGAAGGTTTGCAATTTTTGCCAGAAAAATTGCACTTGGGTGATAATATACTTCTTGTTGAGTGGTTGTGGATGTAGGCCTTGAGGTGTCGAACCACGTTAAATTTCCTGTGTGCTTTTATTTATTTTTCTACTCTTATTTGTGGGTGTGCTTCCGCTTGAAGAGATTATTATTTTTAGTGTGTGATTTCCCAACATTAATAAGTGAGTCAAGTTGGATTGATTCATCAAGTAGCCAATCCGTGATGAGCCAGACCAGATAACTCGTTTTGACAACTCTAAAATTTGTAATAACAGTAGAATATTATTATAGAAGTAGGCTTGAGAAAAAGAATTCGTATCCAATTGAATTTGGAAAAACTCAAAATAAATTTAAGATAAAGTTGGGTTAGATTGATTGAGTGAATAATATTAAATAAATAAGGATTAAGTATGTTTTTAGTACCTGAATTTGATCCAAAATTGAAATTCGTCTCTGTCCGAAACTTCAATATATTTTGGTCCTAGACTTTAAAAATGAACGAATATAGTCCTTTTAATTGAATTACGTTAAGTTGTTTTGAGGTGTCAAACATATTTCTCAGTAGATATTGAACCGAGAATGTGTCAAACAGTGTGAAAAACTCCAATACTAATATGAAAAGTGTTCAACACGTCAAAAAAAGTTAACATAATTGGGTTAAAAGAACTATATTTATTCATTTCTAAAATTTAGGGACCAAAATGTATCAAAGTTTCAGACAGTGACGAATTCCAATTTTGGATCAAAATTCGGGAACTAAAAACATACTTAACCCAATAAATAAAACCGAGTGAAATGAATAATTACAGTTAAATACCGATTAGAATTTTATGAATATTTGACTCAAACCAAATTCATTTTTCAATATTTATAAATTTAGTTATATTTTAAATTTCATTATTTGTATCGTATTTTTTGTAAAAATTTAATAATAAACTATATAAAATCATAATTATCACTGTTAAAATCACACGCCACTTTTTGACTAAAAAATTTGTTAGATTTATTTTATTTATTTAAAACCAAAATATATTTTTAAATTGACTTAACATTGACAAACTGAATAATCTATCTGAATTAATACGTTATACGAATAATACAATTTCAACTAACCCAAATATAAATTTTAAAATATTAAATTTAGGTTATGATAGTTAGATTGGTCAAACTTATGTAAAAATATTAAAAAATATGATTTTTCATGTAATTGAATTATGCTTATGATGTAGTTATCTTTGAAGACTTTCATTGCCCTATGCTTGATGCCACCACCCATGGTGATGGTGATCCTTAATTTTAGTGTGAAAGAGAAAAATCAATTTCTCAGCATTCAAGTTTATATAGAACACAACAAAATTGGAAATAACCAAAAATAACCAGACAAATTAATATACTAAAATTAATCAGTACAGAATGTCTTTACAAAATTATTTCCTATGTAGACTAATTTTAATTTGGGAAAAAATTGATTCCATTTTTTTAATTTCTTTTTTCACTAAAAAAAATTTATATATAAAAAATAGTCATTAGTGTATTGCGTGTAATTAATGAAGTTCAACACTCTTCTGGTGATAGATAAGTCTCCGTCCCCATAAATTTAAATAACATCCAAGTTAGCTAGTTGTTGGGTCACAGAATTATTCTCTTCTTTTTAAATTTAAATTGTCACGCTCTTTTTATATGTACAAATGCATGCCGTTTGAAAAACCCACACTAATAGTTATTTTTGCATCGGTCAAATCGATATTATAGTTATGGATACTGAAATCCACATTAATACGTTTATGTCAACAAGAAATAGGTTATGTCTGCAATTTTTTTATATGTTTGGGTCATACCAAGGATAAGTCTGGAGTGACATGTTTAAAGAAAAAATCGTCAATTTTGTGGTTGTATTATTAATACACTGTTTGCTGCATAATTGATTGGAAGACTTTTTTGGTTGCCATATTGCACTCTAACTTATATCTCATAATATTCCAAGAATATTTTGAATAACTTGAACATGAATTTTAAATAGACAAATGGTACTGATTAACTTTTAATTTTGACCTAACTATATCGCTTATATTTTTAGTTTTCATATTTTACGATTAAAATTATGATCGTGCGGACCGGTCTTCTGAGAGAACTTGTTAATAATAATAAATAAATATTAAATTTTACAAAAGTTTATACGTAAGTAAAAAGAATTTAAAAAATAATTAAATAATAAAATTTGTGTCATACATTTTTTTAACCGTTTCTCCTTTTTATTTTATTTTAATGTTTCCGAAATTAAAATATGACTAAGGGTAAAAAATAATTAAATTAAGAGAAAACAACAAAAAAAAAAGTAAACAACCCAATGGTATTAAGTAATAAAATGTTAAACATCTAAAAAAGTTTATAAAAAAATAATTAAAATATAAATTTAAGACTTTATGGATTTTTTTTTCTGGTTTCAGTGAAAACCAGAGGAAGAACTTAGAAAAAAATTTCAAAATTCTCGATTTATGTTTTTTATATATAAATTATTTTTATAATTAAAAAAATATTTTCTCTATTCAAAACAAACATATTATTATAAAATTTAAAAAACATGATTATTATAATGTAAAATTATGAAAAATTGGAAAGAAATCAAAGAAAAACAAAAATTTTTCATTTTTTAAAAATCTATAATATTTTTTTTCTTAAACTTAATATAAATAATATAATAATATATAAATATAATTTAAAAAATACATATAAAAAGTAATATGAAAAAACTTTGGAAAAGTCATAACTCTTCTCTGTCAGAACAAAATACCATTCTTATTGAGAACAATTATAAAAATAATAGACAAAAAATATTTTTGTCTTTTGTTATATAAATTTATATTATTTGAATTAATAAAATTAATTATTTTATACGAGTAATTTTTCGTAAAAAAAAAAAACTGAGAACTTTTAATGATGGTTCATAGCATCACAATTGGAAAAAGTTAGATTAACACCTTGAAAGTAGTAAAACTAGTAATAGTTTACTATTAAGTTTTAATTTTGGTGGAATTTTTTTGTTGTAATTTAAAAACTATATATAGTATTTTATTTTTTTATTTTCTCACATGGAAAGAGTTTTTTTTTTTCTTTACTTAAAGTGGCCTACACATATCGAGCTTTAGCCAAATGGAACTCTATGTTAAACCTCATTTTGTTGATTTTATTACCATCCAATGTATTGATACAAGAAAATTAGTAAAGCACATGACCTAATTATTTCAAAGCAATAAATCTTATTCATTACGATCCCAATTTGACAACTAATATTAGGTCTTATGACCCACACCATCCATATTGCAAACTCTTATGATGGTATTCACTTTTCTTTGTGGTGGTGCTCATTTCTGAAACACGTGCATATAACTCATTACTTACAAATCTTCATCACTTGGTCAGGCCATAATCATCTTCAATTTTCTTAAGTGTATTTATATTTTTATATATAAAAAATATATATGGCCCCTAAAATGAATACAAACTTTATCTATTCAATCTATGAGTTTAATATGTTGCATAACTCTCCGAAAAGGAAATACTATTATATTAGCGGACAATACGATAAAACTATATAAATATGTAAACTATAAGCATATAACTCATTATTTTCTCATTTTTAATTGTATAATACATAACATCCTTAAAGCTCGAAGGTCCTCACAATATATATTAACAAAATTCAAATAAAAATGCAACCATTAATTGGATTGGCAACATAATATGTTCTTGTATAATAAGTACACATAGATTACATACACTAATACATAAAAGTGATTATATAACATTGTCATATTATATCATCATATTTATAATAATCCAATTAAACTTATCTATTTAAGCACGTATCATGTTCTGACTAAATATGAAATATCCTCAAAACAACTCTAAATCACAATAAATAAGTTTTATCATAGACTAACATTTGACATATTTTGAACCACTAGATCTTAGCTTACCTATGCCCTGGTACAAGGTAATACAAAACATTTACTACCAATTCAAATGTATATTAAAGTCAAATGTAAGACTTTCAATTTCTCATTACACAAAGTCTTTTCTACGTGATAACTAGACGATAGGGAAGCAAAAATACCTTTGTGTGATTTTTGTGTTTGTCACTATCACCCAAGGCATGATACCACCTCGAGTATTCTTAAATCCCCCATTAAGGGTTATGCAATCATCCAAACCATACAAGAAAAAATATTATACACACACACACACA
>Ga0214543_1011844_pt1 | contig 11984 bp, 7 predicted proteins | sample CNSS2metaG_FD_160094 | JGI IMG/M metagenome (GOLD analysis project Ga0214543, IMG submission 160094) | Root nodule microbial communities from cowpea collected in UCLA plant growth center, Los Angeles, California, USA - CNSS2 | ecosystem: Host-associated > Plants > Roots > Nodule | place: USA...
TATATATATATATATATATATATATATATATATATATATATATATATATATATATATATATATATCCCGAGCAGGACCACTATGATTTGAGAGGATTTCTAGGAGGTTCCTAGGATACTTCTTTGTTGACTGACTATGTTGATCATGTTGCATGTGCTATTTGGGAGGGTCAGGTTAGTAAAGTACTTGAATAATTTTTTTGCTAAAAATGGTGGATGAATTTAATTTTTTTATTAGTTTTTTTTACTATGACCGAGGGGATATGAAGTTGGTCTCTCACGGTAAGAAGTTAAATAAATTTGGAGCATGCCATGTGGTTGCTGAGCCATTTGTCATAAATTATGGTTTGATGCCTCTATGTCATATTTTGTATGATTACGCCTACAAGGGCCTCATATTGGCGTTTGTTGAGAGGTGACACAGAGAGACAAATACCTTTCATATCACTGTTGGAGAGGTGATCGTCACACTAGACGATGTATTTGCCTTGCTACATTTGCCTATAATGAGACAATTTTGTCCAAATGAAACACTAGACTTCGATGCTACATTGAAAATTGTGATGGATCTTTTAGGCGTTCAACGAATAAGGGTGTCATTTGAGCTTATGCAATGTCATGGTCCCCACGTAAGACTAAGTTGGTTGAAAACCTTTACAGTAAGTGTTATCAGAACCAACAGTGGAAGTTTTTCGCAAGGGTATATCTGGTGCGTCTTGTTGGATGCACCATTTTTGTGGATAAGAGTGCTACCTACATTCGTGTCATACCTCCATTTGTTTACAGATCTACAGTCATGTGGGAGGTATGCTCAGGGAGTTGTTGCACTTTCACATCTTTATCAGCAACTTAGAGATGTGAGCTTTGCACAAACAAAGCAATTAGCTAAATATCTGACTCTTTTACAGGTAAAAAAATATCTTTAACTTGTCTTTAAGTTGTATTTTCTTTATTGTTTCAATGTTGAAATACATTTGAATTGTTTTTGTAGAGTTAGATATATCAGCACTCCCCTAGGATGAGAAGGAAGCAAATGATCAAAGTCGGATTTGGAAATCTAAAAATTATCAAAATCAGATTTCGAATTCTCATGTGTTTCCGAAATACATTTTCATATCCGTTAAGATTCCTAGTCGGATTTACAAATCCAGTGCATTCTTAACTTAGACATATTTACAAATCCTGGTGTTATCTAAACCAGATTTTGAAAGCCAGTGTGTTCTTGATTGGCTTGTTTACTAGTATGAATTTAAAAATTTGAGGTTTATCTAAACCGGATTTACAAATGCAGTATTTTCTTTAACTGGATTTCTAAATCCAGGGATACAAAAATAAGAAAAAGAATACTAGCCTTAAAAATTAAATAAACAAAACAGGATAATCAAGAGGAAGAAGGAAATCAATTCGTAAATGTGGCTTGAAATAGAGATGAACAAAAAGAAGAACAACTCACAAGAAGAAGATCACTGTTGAGAGGAGAAGAGGAAGAAAGTCGTGGAAGAAGAACGTTGTAGAAGAAATGTTGTTCTGAAAGTGACTTGGGGGTACTACTTCATTGAATATAAAGAGACACAGTAAATACGAGTTTGGTAAGGAGTAATTACTACTTACCTACTTAAGTGAGAAGGGTGATGAAGCTAAAATTTGGGGTGGAAAAGAAATCTTCTTCAAGGTATAAGAAGAAACATCCTAAAATGAGTATGTATATGTGTATCATTGCTTTAATGTGTATCATTGCTCTAATAGATAACACATGTCATAAAAGGAAGGAACCCTTTTTAAAATTTAAAAGGTGACTTTTACTTTAATAATGTTTAATTTAAAAGCTTAAATTTTAATGTTATTGTCTTGACATAATTGTGTTTGTTCTTTGAATCACATTTTTTTTGGGATAAGTATGTTTTTCGTCCTTGTACTTTCATGCAAAAGTGGAATTGGTCCCTCTCTAGAACTTCATACAAAAAACATCATTATACTTTTAAAATGCTTGGAATTCGTCCTTCATCTTGGACGACATTAAGTGATTGATGACGTGTCTAACGGAGTTGATGATGTGGATATAAGTAAATGATACGTGTTAACTAAAATTTAAAACACTAAATAACTTAAAAATCAAATAATGTGTTAATTAAATTTTAAAATAAGAAAGAGATTAAAATGGACATGTTTTATGTTTGCTAGAGAAAACCCTTATTATCACAACCAAGCACATCCAAGTTACGTTTTGCGTTTTTGTTCGGTCAATGGTTTTCGAGCAACCAAAGCATCAAGGTCACTGAAGTTGGATTGTGAGCTCGAGGTTGGTTCGTGGGTGTGATTGTGAGTTCGAAATCAAAGTGGGTTTGAGGTGGTGTGATTGCGAATCTTAGGGTTTTTCACTTATGACAACAAAGGTTCGTTTTGGAGACTCAAATTTACGGTTTAGGTTTTTTTTTCTAGGAAAGTCTCAAATTTTTGGGGATAAATGTTAAACCGTTCTCAGGTATTGATTTAATGATGAAATCACATGGTGAAGGTTGTGCATCTGTTCGTAGAAGCTATGGGTCGAATAGTACAACTTCATCAACACAATTTTGGGCTTAAGAGGAAAAGGAAAAGTATGTGGTTGTGGGAAAACAATAATACTTCTCAAAGCAAACATTGTGAAGAACAAAGTAAGGTTATTCTAGAGATGCAGGAATTGGAGAGTAAGTAATGAATTATAATTTTTGCATTAAATTATGTTGTGACTATTTTTGTTTATGGGTTGTGGTTTTCATTGTAAAGTGATTGTCACTGCAATTTCTTTCAATGGGTTGATGAAGCAGAATGTGAAATGGAAGAGAAGCCAGAAATAGAACAAAAGGAAATTGGTGACGTTAATGACAAATTGGTGATAGAGTTGGTAAGGAATAATGCAAAGTTGAAGATGAAATTAGAGTCAGAAAGAAAATAAGGAAAAATGAAGTTCTTGTATTTTGTTGTGTCTTGAGCATTTACAATTATATTTTGTATAATTTTTGTGTTAAAGAGCAATTGTAATTGATAATTAAGTTTAGGTTGAAAAGTTTCCTTTTGGACTAGTTTGTAGGTGAAGTAGGGGTGACAAAACGGACCTGTTTTGGCCCAGCCTCCTTTTAACCCGCTAAAAATGATTTAGGTCGGACTGGCCAGCCATATAAAAATAGGTTGCGAACTTGGATCCGTCCCGCCAATGATCGAGCTGGCGGGTTGACCTGTTCCATTTTTCTTTTTAAACATTCATCTTGTTAAATTGTGTAAATATGGGTGTGCAAAACTAAAAACATGGATTGAGCTTCTGATACATTTATTTTATCTATTATTTTTTTACGTGAATCTTAGAAAACCCTAGATAGAAGCTTCAGAGAGCATACAAGCTAAAATGTGATATGCATTTATAATAATAATCAAAGAGTGAAAATATTTACTTTTGTACATTCTCTAAATTACATATCCACATTATAAAATTGCAACCTAGCTAGTAAAATGGGTAAAATAATATACCATTAATAAAAATATATAATTAATTTGTAAATTAATCTTTAATATTAACTTTCAAGATTCTAGCTATTTTTTATTATTGATTTTAAATTATTTTCTATTTTTAAATTAGAGACTAATTTAAAATTAATAATAATAAGTAACTAATGTCAAAAGTCATTTTAAAGTTTAATTCAAAAATTTATTATAATTTTTTTATTAATAATATAAATTATTTTAGATATCAATATTTTTTAATTTATAAAATAATATCTAACTTAACTAATGTAATAACTAATTTTATCTTGTCTTATTTCATAATTATCTTAGAGTGTATATCATATTATTGTTGTTTGTTACAAGAATAATTTTTTGTGATCATTTTCATTTATTTTTTTCTAAAGTTCTTAAAGATAAAGCCCTTTATTATATTCAATTATTGAAAAAATAAAAAATAATATTATATTATATTTCTATTATATATTTAAGTAAATATCAAAAAAATATAGAAAATATATGGAATTTTTTTTTTCTGACAGCAACAAATCATAAAGAGAATGAGAAAGAGTGACAAAATCATTAAAATGAATATAAAACTTATTATAATTTAAAGAATAACAATTTTTGAGCTGTATTGTTTTAAATCTTATAAATATGAATGTATTATAATTTAAATTTTCATCACCGATAAATTAAATTTTAAAAGAGTGCTATTTAATATTATAAGCAGTGACCTCTCAATTCATCTAATTAGATAGAGAATAAGTTAAGATATCATGTTACAATGCCATTTGTTTTTATCATTTTTAAGAGGTTAGGTCAAAACAAAATGAATAATACCATTTTCTCTCTCCTATAAAAAAACTCATGTTCTTAAAAGAAAAGTCATTAAAGTTATTCATAATAATGCAATGAAGATAACTTTTGCTAAGTACGTTTTCTTTTAAAAAAAAATACACACAAACTTATTAAATGAAAGAAGGGATGAAAAATCAAAATGGAGATGCAGGGGATCGAACCCTGTACCTCCCGCATGCAAAGCGGGCGCTCTACCATTTGAGCTACATCCCCATTTATTACTAAGATATGAAAAGTTTATATAATGAAAAACGGCATAAAGAAAGATATATTTTTCTTAAAGGTGTGCTGAAAGAAACATATAGAAACCTTTTTGATAAAATAGAATTTATAAAACTATTTTCTGTTGAATATATTTTTCTAAAATCAATTTTTATGGTGACATGATATATTTGAATGTTTTTATTCTAAAAGATAGTCAATATTAAAGTAAAGTACAGCATTACAATTTCTCTTTCTCAAAATTAGTTTCTCTTTAATGAAGTTAATCAAATTTCAAATCCATGTAAACTTAGGTTATTTCAATTAATTTTTTATAAAATAATTATGTTTTATTAAATATTTTAAATTATTATATTTTTAATTGATATTTGATGTTTAATTTGTATATTAAATATTTAATGAAAAAAATTAGAAAATGTACAACTATTTAGTATAACAACAAAATTTTAAGAGAGACTCAATTAAAAATATTTAAATTTATAAGAATATCAGATCTTAATTAAGTCTTATTATTTTTATTTGACTTTGCCTACTCTTATTTAATAATAGGATGAAAAAATGAGTTTTGATTCCTTATCAATAAAAAAAATTAGTGTATAGAATAAAATCAATATTTCGGTTCACTCTATCCTAGTTCGTCTAATATGCCAAATTGAGATATGAGAGATAAAGTGAATTAGGTTCCCTTGTCACTTTGTTTATTTTTTTTCTAAATTAAAATTTAAAAATCATTTAAAAAATTATTTTTTTATATTATATTATTTGAAGATATACATATATCATAATATTATAACTTAAGTTTTTAATATTTGTAAATTAAATTTCAATTAATAATTTTAAAATTTTAAAATATTTATATAATGAAATGTGTTTTTAATATATATATAAAACAAATTTTAAAAGTAAGAGAAATTAAAAAAAAAAAAAGAGTTGACAAACGGATTTGTGAACTTGTCTTTTAACGGAATAAATCAAAAGGAAAATTATCTCTTTGACATTTTTTTGAAATAAAGTTTCTATTAATGAAATTAAAGTAGATTAATTTTTTATTTTTAAATTAAAATAAAATAAAAATAATAATATTTGTTTTACCTAAATAGGAAAATTGTCTAAAAACACTTTTTTAACCTATAAAAGCTCAAATCAAAAACATCAACTCAATCTTTTACTATGATGAGTTAGTAGAACGGATCATTTTGTATAAGGGTTGTTCATTTATCACAAAAATTGATTATATATATATATATAAAAGTATATTTCACCCATGTGAAGTGATATATTCAATCTTATGTTATACAATGATTAATATCCATAAAAGATGAACTGAATTATATGATAGGATGAAGACCTTCGAAAAGTATTTTTCTTAGCTTAAATATACAAGCTAATATACATATATAATATTCCACAATCACTAAATGAAAAATAATAATATTTATTTTTGTACATTCTCTAAATTATTTTCCATATTAATTATACAATTGCAAGCCAACTTGCAAGCTAGCTACTAAAATTTTAATAAGATCATAACAAAATCAGGTGTCTATCACATCTAAAAAACTAAATACACTAACACACGGTTTGAACAGAAGCTTTTGAATCTTGTTTTGACATGGCCTGGTTCATTCTTCAAACGTCCCGATAACTAATTTTTCTTGTCTCGGTGATCTCCGGGAGACCCAGAAGCGCTTTTGGGGCTAGAAAGTGGCAGAGGTGGTTGAAGAAACATCAAACTTCCAGGTTGTGAATTAGCTGGGGATTTGTTCAAGAAGCTTGAAGCACACCCATTGACTTTTGAAGACGAAGGTAAGGCAAAAGATGGTGGAAACAATTCACCCCATTTTATTTTCTGAATCAGATTTTCTGCAGCACCTTGGTTTCCCTGAATGTTTGCCGAGCCAATAACCGAGGAAAGTGCCGCTGCCAAAGCTGACTGAAAATTAGGGTCTGCTGTGATTACTTTTGTTGCTGCAGCTATGGTGTCTGGCAGAGAATGTTGTGGTGGAGGGATCGGATTGTTGTTTCTTTGCATGAAGGAAGTGTAGATGTTTTCATCCGGTTGTTGTCTTCCGAGGTTTATGTTGGCATTGGCATTCCTGTTGTAGGTGAAGAAGCCGTTGGTCCAAGAAGTTGCATTGGATGGTGAGGAAGTGAAGCTGAGGCTTGTGGAAGGAGGGTACCTGTGAGGGTTGTAGTTTGAGTTTGAAGTGAATTTGACAAAAGGAGGTGAAGATGATGATGATGATGATGATGGATTGGAAGTGAGGTCGAGAGTGATGGTGGGGTGTGAAGGTGAAGATGAGAGTGAAGGATGGGAAAGGTAGTATTGGTTTGGTTGGGGAGAATCTGAGAGGGAAAAGTTGATTCCGTGAAGATCTGCAGCCGTGGTGGTGATGGTTGGGGAAGGTCTTGATGCAGAGAGTGAGGTTGATGATCCAGATAAAAGCATGGAAGCAGCTGCGGAAGTGGTGGAAGCCATGGCTGTTGCTGAAAGAGGAAGAGGGTGGTTGTGGATTCCTTCGTAGGTCGTGATTAATATGGACATGTCTTGAGCACATCTTTGCACCTGAAGTGTTGCATTCAGAGGACCCGTTAGGCTAATATATAAATAGCACAATCAAAATTAAATTTTGATAACTTTTTTACAACACCAGGCTTATATCCATTTATGTAATAATTTTGATTTTTATTCATCTTTTATGTAAGGAAAATTATAGTTTGACACCAATTTTTTTCTCTTATTACTATTTCACTCTAACTTTTATTAATAAAATATTGTAGTTAATGTATAAAAATAAATATAAATAAAAATTTGAAATAAAATAAAAATATTTATGAGTGTAAAATGGAAGTATAATAAAAGATAGTGTCAAAGTACCGGGATCCTTTATGTAATAATATCTTGATGTTTACAATAATAATTTAGTATATCCACTGTACAATTATTAACTAAACATGACTATGGTTTATAAATTGACATGTTTGAAGAATAGTCGCAGTTATATCCAATAAAAAAATATGTTATTTAAGCGCATTTGAAGTAGTTATAATAAAACTTAACCAATTATCAAGTTATATGAGAAAATTATTAAAATTTAATCATAAAAAAAAATCATTTTCCATATAAATTTGATCTGTGAATAACAAAAGATCGAAAACCCAGTGTGTCAAACTTCTATCTTTACTAATTAAAAGGGAAATGATATATGAATTCCTTTAACAGCCAGATGATACTCAAGGAGACAATATATGTTTGCAGTCTTAAATTTGATCCGAAATCAAATTCCTCTCTTTCAAAAATTTGATAGATTTTATTTTGGTTATTAATTTTAACAAATGAATATAATCCTTTTTAATTCAGTAACACGTTAAATATTTTTATATGTTAAATACAAACAGTCAAGACGTTAGTTTGAAACGTGATTTAACATATAAAAAAAAATTAATGCATTTAGATTAAAAGCGCTATGTATATATTTTTTTAAAGTATGAGTCCTGTCAAAGTTTAAAATATATTGAGTCCTGTCAAAAGTTTAAAATATAGATGAATTCTAATTTTAAAATAAAATTTAGAGATTAAAAATATATTTAATTTTAAAAAAATTAATAGTGATATATAAATAAATAAAGTGTTAATAAGATAATATATATATGTTGAAATATCATTAATATGTCAATTAGTAAGTTATCATGATATTTGTGAAAACAGAAGTTCTCTCTTGTCTTTTTTTTTTCTTTTGTCGTTTATCTTTTTATTTTAAAATTTTTAATATTATGTAAAAGTTAAAATACAAAATAAAAAATCTAATACACTATTTTAAAAAATTAAGTATATATTACTGCAATAAATTAATAATAATATTTACAGTAAAATTAATATTAAAATTATTATTATGATTAGTTACTATCATTGTAATTAACATATTTTGTAAAAGTTTTTTATATAATATGAAAATAAATTTTTTATTATTAGAATAATTTTTATAATTATTAGTGAAAACATATGTGTCTATGTGTTTGCATTTTTTAATTTTTACAAAAATTTAAGTTAAGATGAATAATATTTATTTTTGAAATATATAATTAATTTTTAAAATAGTTGTTTAACGGTTAAAAGAAAAAGAGATTTTTATAATAACAGTTAAAGATAAATTATTTATAAAATAATTAATTTTTAAAATAATAAGTAAAATTGAAAAAATAAAATATATACATAAAAGAGGTTTATAAAATAATTTTTAAAGACAAAAGAGGTTTTTAAAATACTGGTTAAAGATAAACTATTTATAAAAGAATTAATTTTTGAAATAATTATTAAGGGTAAAACTGGAAAAAATGATATGTGAGCACAAAAGAGAAAATCATTTTCATATATGACTAACGAACACACATGCGCAATTTTTATAAAAATTTGAGTTAAGATCAATAAAAAATGTATAATTAATTTTTAGAATAATTGTTAGATGTTAGTTAGTAAAATAAAATAATAAAATATACATATATATATATATATATATATATATATATATAAAAGAGGTTTTTTAAAATAATTGTTAAAGATTTAGAAGAGGTTTTTAAGATAACATTAAAAAGAGATTGTTAGAATAACGGTAAACTATTTTATAAAATAATTAATTTTTTAAAATAATAATTAAGGGTAAAAGTGAAAATATGAAATATGAACACAAAAAAGAATATATCTTTATATATTGTTATAGATCGTAGATTATAGATAATTACTTGTAAATTATTGTTATCGTAGAAAAATAAATAATGTTAAATCTATTATTGTAAAAATAATAATATTGTTAATATTAATTTTATTATCTTAATTATTATATTATTAATTTTTTCTAATATATTGAAACTTTTTTAATATTTAACTTGTAAGGAATATAAAAATTAAATAAATAAAAAATTACTAAAAGAGACAGTCAGAAGAAGAGAAAAGAATTTGACAAATGTGATCATAACTGACTATATATACACCATTAATTATTTTAACATTAATCTCCAGACATATAATACAATATATTATATACAACATACTTCTATAAACAAGAACATATTTAATTAGACATTATGGAAGATAAACAAGATAACATCAAACCCTTTTTTTTTATCCTTCCACTTTGAAAAGAATAAGAAAAATAATTGATTAGACTAAAAATATATATATAGCATCTCTATTAATTATATATATTTTTTATTTGAATTGTTTGTGTCATTCTGTGTACACATTTTTTCCCTTTTTACTGTATGAAACTGCAAATACTATCTTAATTTGTAAGACCATGATTTATTGACTATTTTTTCCTAATTTTTATTATCTTTTAACTGTTGTTTTCTTAAAGGAAAATAGAATGTTTTGACATCACTGTTTTTCTTTCACATTCATATAATAACATAAATAATAATATATTAAGTTAATATATTTAATTAAAATATAAACTATTGAATTTAAAATCAATAGAGTGAGTTGTAGATATGAGATGTGAAAGAATCACTCTCTTTTATCAAACCAAACAAAAACACAAGTATTAGGTTTCCATGAATCGTTTTTCATAAAAAGTAAAAGAAAAGAGGTGAACAAAACTCAAATGAATTCGAATATGAAAACTATTATGATTGATTCGTACCTGCTTCCTCACTGGGCATGATGGTGCAACTGTGCAACGATAATAAGCTCGAGGGCAAGGATTTCCCTTTGAAATCTTCTGTCCATATTTCCTCCATTGACATCCATCGTTCAACTGTTTCAACCAAACATTATCCATTTTTACAACAAAAGTAAAAACAAAAAGTTTAATTCATGGAATAATGAGCAATGGTAAGAGGTATTTACAGTTGGGGTGTCACATCTTGCTCTCACACAAACTCTTGTTTTCTTCGCAGGGTTTTGTTCACCAATTAATTCATCTCTATTTGTCTTCTGTCCCTTGCTTTCTCCACCACCACCTTCTTCTTTTCCCACTTCTTCAACACTATTGCTAGGGCTTCCATTTCCCACACGTTCACTTATTGTGCTTCCAGATTTTGATGTTTCAAACTTGCACTCCAATCCAAGGGACAACCCTTCTTTATCTTCTTCCTCTTTCAATGTTTTAGGGACTTTCCCTTTCTCGTTGCTTCTTGGATTTGGAATTCTTCCCAGACTCAGACAAACTAGTTCTGATTCCTCCATCGCTTCATCATTCTTCTGTTTCTCAGAACAATCTTTTCTCTCTTCTTCAACTATACTGTGGAATTGCATTTCCAGTGTTCGGTAATCATTTAGTATTCTGTTCAAACGCATCTTTAATCTTTGATTTTCTTCTATCACTTCACCCATTTCGGCTTTCGCATTTTCAAGTTCATCAACCTGCAACCATGTATATATAGATCAGACCAATCATCCTTAAAAAAATGTTTATAACATAAGATTAACCCAACTGTAAAAACTGTGATTATAATTACTGTCCTTAAAAACTATACCTAAAATCTGACCAATTCAAAATTCAAAAAATATGAATATTCTAATTATTGAAAAATCTAACCTCTTCCTTTTTGGATATGCAAGAACCATTTGGCCCAGTCTCGACGGTGGATCTTTCGGGAGTAGCCTGTGAACATCCCAAAGAATTAAAAAGTCAATATATGCATACAAAAATGCAATTTAATTTCTCATTATTTTTCCTTTTTTTTTCTTTACCTAACTAGGGTTACCAAGCCTTGTATATTGGAAGTGTACATGTAATGATGATGAACTGAGATCTCAAGATTTTTTACCCTTCTTTTGATATAAGAAGAAACTGAGAATCTTTCGGGTTTGCATGTGCAATGAATTGTCATATTTTAGATATCGATAACATGATTGCTAGCTTTCCGGCACATGCAGGAGTCAACTTAAAGACGCAGATAAACTATTAAAATTCTTTTCAAAACCTATGAAAGCCATTAAAATGGTGTATATGCTGAATTATATACGTGCATGGACATGTGTTTTACTTTCAACAGAGTTCAATTTTTCCTCAAACCAAACAATTTTCAAATATTAGTATGTGTGTGTCAAGGATAAGCAAGCACTTTGTTGAACCAGATCGATTGAGTATTAAGATATTTATGTAGAAACTCATTCTATGTATATCTTTAATAGAATAAAGATCACTATAGATCTCTTGTAAGTATATCAAATTATTGGAACCTCTTATAAGCTAATTAAGCCGCTTTAATGCAACCTCAAACGCTTATTTTATGTTCCTAATTTGATATATATAAACTATGTTTTAGTTTATTCAAAATTTATGGTAGAGAGAAACCAAAAAAAAAAAACAAGAAAATGAAAGAGAAATACTATATATATATATAGCCATAGCGAATTATCTAACCATATCAGTAAATCACAACAAGGATTTATAGTCTTCCATCAATTTCTTTTTTTTTTTT